>OCVP010000636.1_pt1 | contig 15645 bp, 19 predicted proteins | sample 1539171 | NCBI WGS metagenome assembly OCVP01 (sample SAMEA51879418, study PRJEB22527) | metagenome
TGCTGAACATGTAGCAGAATTTCTCAAAAGTCATAACCAGGTGAGTAAAATTATCTATCCGAAATTTTTTAATGGAAAGTCAAAAAAACATGCCAAAAAATATTTAGATGGTAAATACGGCTCTATGATTGGTATAGAATTAAAAAAAGGTGTTGAGGGAGGAAAGGCTTTTATAGATGCCTTAAAACTTCACTATCACGTGGCTAATATTGGAGATGCAAGAAGCTTAGCTATTCATCCGGCATCAACAACTCATTCTCAATTAACTCCAGAAGAACAATTAAAAGCAGGTGTTACTCCTGGATATATTCGACTGTGTGTTGGTCTAGAGCATGTTGAGGATATAATAGAGGATTTGAAAATTGGGCTTGATGCCAGTAGTAAAGTTACTGTCTCAGAAGCTGTAAAGAATTAACTTAAAAGAATTTCTTTATATTTAAATATGGGTGCAGGAGTGAATTTTTATGAATACAACTGCGCCCTTATGTATTTATTATCTAAGAAAAGAGTGTATAAATCAGAATTAAGGTTCTGTGGTGAAACGGATATCACACTTGACTACGGATCAAGAATTCAGGGTTCGAATCCTTGCAGAACCGCCATTTTAAATTTTTAAATTATCAATAAGTCTAATTTTGCCTTTATAGATTGCATAAAAAAGTCTCGACTCAGAAACTTTACCATTGAAACTTAGGTCATCATAATTTCTAAATTCGAAGTAATCTAATTTTTCAATATCTTGTTCAACAATGAAATCTTTAGCTTTTTGATTTGCAATTTCAATATCAAATGAATTTTCTAATGAATTTAGAAAATTTTCTACTTTTTGATGAAAACTAATAAAATCTTGTAATTGTTTTTTACTTAATTTTTCGTTTCTTGATGAATAGGCAATACCTTCTTCATTTCTTTTTGTAGGTACAGATACTATTTCTAAAAATTCATATTTTTCTTGAATAAATTTTTCAATTATCTTGAGTTGCTGAAAATCTTTTTCACCAAAATAAACCTTGTTACTTTTTACAATTGAAAAAAATTTATTTAGTACAGTGATTACACCATCAAAGTGTCCTTTTCTAAATTTATCGCAAAGAATATTATTAAAGTAAGTATTTTTTAAAATAGTTTCATCTTTGTTGTAAATTTCTTCTGCTGATGGTTCAAATAAAAGATCTACGTTATTGTCAGAGCAAAAATCGTAGTCAAGGCCTTTATTCCTAGGATAAGAGTTAAAATCCTCTTTACTGTTAAATTGTTTTTCATTTACAAAAATACTTACAATAGTTTTGTGATTATCATTTTTTGATTTTTTTATCAGTTCTCCATGTCCCTTATGAAGGGCGCCCATAGTAGGAACAAAACCAATTGAGTATTTTCGATTTTGATAAGCAGTCAAATATGACTGTAAATTAGAAATGTCTTTAATTATCAACATAATTTGTTTTTATTTATTGACTTCATATCAATAATTGTTAAATGTAGGAACCAATTTTTTAGGTGTATTAGCAATGAAAAGAACATATCAACCAAGTCAATTAGTCAGAAAAAGAAGGCATGGATTTCGTTCTAGAATGTCAACTGTTGGTGGTCGTAAAGTCATTAATGCTAGAAGAGCTAAAGGTCGATCTAGACTATCTGCTTAATTTTTGAGACTTCCTACACTAAAAAAATCTTCCCAATTTTCTCAAATCAGAAACAAAGGGAACTACTTTAAAAGTTCAAGTTTTAATGGCTATATTCTTCATGACGCAGATTTAGAAACTTTTCTAGTTGGTATTATAGCTAGTAAAAAGCTTGGTAATGCAGTTGAAAGAAATAGGGCTAAAAGAAGGGCTAGAGAGGCAATTCGAACATGCAGTCTTATAAATACATTAAATCAAGTCAAATTTGTAATAATACTCAAAAAAACAGTTTTGAAAGTACCTTTTATTGATTTAAAACAAGATATTGAAAAATTCTTATCTCATGAAAAATAATATCAAAAAGTTTTGGAAAATAACTTTTATTGCACCGATTAAATTCTACCAATTATTCATATCACCTATGTTACCAAAAACTTGTAGACATCTTCCAACATGCTCTGAATATACAATTGAGGCTATTCAAGAATTTGGTGTTTTAAAAGGAATAACAATGGGAATGGTTAGAATTCTAAAATGTAATCCGTTAGGTTCGTCTGGTTACGACCCAATAAAAAAATAATATGGAAAATCAAAAGAACTTATTCCTAGCTATTATTATTTCAATGGCAATTATTTTTGGTTTTCAGTTACTAGTGCCTCAACCAGAGAGAACGCCAATGACTGAAGAACAAACGAATGATGAAAGTCTTGTTGATCTCAGTATTCAAAAATCCTCTTCTACTATTTTAGCTGATAGAGGTGATGTAATAATTCAGTCAGGAAGGGTGAACTTTGATAACTCTAAAATTAAAGGCTCTATTAATTTAAATGGAGCAGTAATTGATGATCTAATCTTAGAAGAATTCAGGGAGACACTAGATCCAACATCTGACTTAATTGAATTTTTGAATCCTTTAGGGTCAGATAATGCATATTATTTAGATACAGGTTGGGTAAGCTCTGATAGCACAATTGAGTTACCTAATAGTTCTAGTATTTGGATTGCTGATAAAAACACTATTGGTGTTAATGAACCAGTAAAACTGACTTGGACTAGTGATCAGAATATTACTTTTGAAAAGATCATAACTCTTGATGAAAACTATTTATTTAGCGTTGATCAAAGGGTTATAAATAATTCAGGTCTTTCTTTTGACCTATATCCCTACGGATTATCCAAAAGACAAGGAATTCCAGAGATGCAAAATTTCTTCATCCTTCATGAGGGTCCTCTGTCAATCACTGATGGGGTATTGGAAGAATATGATTATGACGATTTAAAAGACGATAAAAAAATTAAACATTCTTCTGTTGGAGGGTGGATCGGGATGACAGATAAGTATTGGCAGACTGCGATAATCCCTAACCAAAACGAACCTGTTCAGCAGACATATAGTTACAGCTTTGTTGATAATATAGATAATTTTCAAACTGATATTGTCGGGGAAAGAATAGCTGTTTCAAATAATGCGAGTATCTCTCATAATTTTAAAATTTTTGCAGGGCCAAAAATTGTAAATATTATCGACAAATATATGGAAGAATATGGGTTTGACGGTTTTGATCGTTCAGTGGACTTTGGTTGGTTTTATTTTTTAACAAAACCTATTTTTAATGTTTTAGAATTTATATACGGGTATGTAGGAAACTTTGGTTGGTCAATAATTCTGTTTACAGTTTTGATGAGAATTTGTTTTTTTCCACTTGCTCAACAATCGTTTAAATCAATGGCAAAAATGAAAAAACTAGCTCCTGAGATGCAAAGACTTAAGGAACAATACGGAGATGATAGAGCTGGAATGCAAAAAGAAATGATGGCTTTATATAAAAGAGAAAAGGCAAATCCTATAGCTGGTTGTTTGCCAATACTTTTACAGATCCCAGTATTTTTTGCCTTGTACAAAGTTTTATTTGTAACTATTGAGATGAGACATGCTCCTTTTATAGGATGGGTACATGATCTCTCAGCGCCAGATCCCTTAGGGGCTCTTACTCTTTTTGGTTTTGTGGAATGGAACGTTCCAGGTATTTTGCAAATTCTAAATGTTGGAATTTGGCCAATCTTAATGGGTATTTCGATGTATATTCAATTTAAATTGAACCCAGCTCCGGTAGATAAAATGCAGGCCAAAATTTTTGGTTTATTGCCAATAGTATTTACTTTCATTTTAGGTGGCTTCGCAGCAGGGCTAGTTATTTATTGGACAACTAACAATGTTTTATCAATGGCTCAACAATACATAATACAAAGAAAAATTATGAAGAGTTAATGAGCCTTGTCTCAAATTATTTCAAAAAACAAACTAAGTTTTTACTAAGCGCTACACAACCTCGTCAATATCCTAATGTAAGTTTTCCTGAAATAGCTTTCATAGGTAGGTCAAATGTTGGAAAATCTAGTTTAATCAATGCAGTTTTTATGAAAAAACTGGCACATATTTCCAATACCCCCGGTAAAACAAGACAAATTAATTTTTTTAATCACGGGGACTCATTGATGGTTGTTGATCTTCCTGGGTATGGATTTGCAAAAATATCTCAAAAGGAGGCATTTCAAATATCAGATCTTGTCTCTCAATATTTAACATCTCGTGAAAATTTAAAGAAAATATTTGTATTAATTGATAATTCATTGGGGCCAAAAAAAATAGACATAGAGATGATTGACTCGATGAAACAAATAAAACAAAAAATTATTATTTGCTATACGAAAAGTGACAAAAAAATAAAAGAAAAGTCTGCTTTTTTAGACAATTTAAATACTGAATTTGAAAACTACATTGTAAGTTCAAAAACAAACGAAAACATATTTGAAATTCAAAAAAAAATTTTTGAATTTTTATAAATCTTCTTGGCTTTTATATAATAAACATTAGTTTAACACGCTTATGAACAATATAACAAATTGGGTTTTTGACTTAGACAATACACTTTATAAAGCGGAGTGTGGTTTGTTTGATAAAGTACACATACTTATGGGTAAATTTATTGAGGAAAAGTTAAATTTAAATTCTGGAGATGCACAAGCTCTGAGGTCTAAATATTATCATCAATATGGAACAACACTCAGAGGTCTTATGATTGAACATCAAGTAAATCCTAATGAATATTTGGACTACGTTCATCAAATTAATTATGAAGTAGTTCAACCAAATACATCTCTTGCGGAAATATTAAAAAGCTTAAATGGAAAAAAATATATTTTTACAAATGCTAACTTTGAACATGTGGAAAAAGTTTTAGAAAAACTTCATATGACTAATATTTTTGATGGATGTTTTGACATTTCTGAGAGTGATTACATGCCAAAACCTCACAAAGAAGTTTACGACTCATTCCAAAATAAATTCAATTTAGACAATAGTTCAACAGCTATGTTTGAGGATCTTCATATTAATTTGAGAGAGCCACATAAAATGGGTTGGCAAACAGTTTGGGTAACGAATAACCTTGAATACAACCTAAATAAAGATGTCAATCAACAAGAAGATATTCAAAAAATTATTGATGAAAAAGGCTACATATCACATGTTACTGATGATTTGGAAAATTTCTTAAAAAACGTGATATAAAAGTATTATGAGCCATCAAGATATAATTGAAAAATTATGGGATCAAAGAGATCAGATTAATTTTATTGAGGATAATGAAGCAAAAAAAAATGTAGAGAGTGTTCTTAACTTATTGGATGAGGGAAAGCTTCGAGTATGTGAAAAAATAGAAAATGATTGGCATGTGAATCAATGGCTTAAAAAAGCAATTCTTTTAAGTTTTAGAATTCAAGATATGGAAATAATAACTGGCGGTCCAAGCGTTAAAGATGGATCTACTGCATGGTGGGATAAAGTTCCCTCAAAATTCCAAGATTGGAAATCAGAAAATTTTCAATCAGCTGGTTTTAGAGCTGTTCCTAACTGTGTTGTAAGAAGGTCAGCATTTATTGCAAAAAGTGCAGTGCTTATGCCTTGCTTTGTTAACTTGGGTGCATATGTAGATGAGGGAACTATGGTTGATACTTGGGCTACTGTTGGATCTTGTGCTCAAGTAGGAAAAAACTGTCATATCTCAGGAGGTGCAGGTATAGGAGGAGTCTTAGAACCTTTGCAGGCAAATCCAGTTATAATAGAGGATAATTGTTTTATTGGTGCGAGGTCAGAAGTCGCCGAGGGTGTAATTGTTGGAGAGGGATCAGTATTATCCATGGGGGTATTTATTGGTGCTTCAACAAAAATTTATAATCGTGAGACTAAAGAAATTTTTATGGGGAAAGTTCCTCCATATTCTGTAGTCGTTCCGGGTAGTCTTCCAAGCTCTAAAGGAGATGCATCATTGTACTGTGTTGTGATTGTGAAAACGGTTGATGAAAAAACTCGTTCAAAAACCTCCGTTAATGAATTACTAAGAGATTAAAATGTTAGACACAATAGAGCTATCAAAAAAATTAATATCTTTCGACTCCGTTACCCCGGCAAAACAAGATATTTTTGATTTCTTAATGGGAGTATTTGAAGAAAATGGTTTTACAACAAAACAACTAAACTTTGATGGAGATGGGAGTTACGAAGTAATTAATATCATGGCTACGTATGGTCCAATTAATACAAATGGAAAACATTTTAATTTTTTATGTCATGTTGATGTAGTGCCTCCTGGTAACTTAGAGGATTGGGACACTCCACCTTTTGAACCAACAATTAAAGATGGATATCTTTATGGTCGTGGATCAGAGGATATGAAAGGGTGTACGGCAGCTAGCATGGTAAGTGTCTTTAAATTCATTAAGGAAAATAAAGATTTTAATGGCACAATAAGTTTTATCATAACTGGGGATGAAGAAGCAGACTCCGTAAATGGTGTAAAGAAAGTCGTAAAATGGTTGAAAGAAAATAATATAAGAATAGACGGGTCAATAGCCACTGAGTCATCCTCTGAGAAAATAATCGGTGATCAGATCAAAGTTGGAAGAAAAGGAGCTGTGGATGTTCAAGTTGAAATTATTGGAAAGCAGGGGCATGCTGCGTATCCTCAGCTAGCTCAAAACCCTCTACATTGTTTGTCTAAGGTTATCTCATTTTTTGATGATCAAAAACTTGATGATGGTGCAGAATACTTTGAACCATCCACTCTGCAATTTACTCAGATCAATTTAAATAACAAGGCAAAGAATGTAATACCTGAAAAATTGATTACTGTTGGTGATATGCGCTTTAATGACAACTGGGATCAAGAAAAAATACAAAACTATTTTGATGAACACTTGACTAAGATTTGCTCTGAAAATAATTGTACGTATAAATTGAAATTAACTTTTAGAGGTATGCCTTTCCAATCTTTCGATAATCCATTTACAAAACATTGTATTAAAGCAATTAAAGATGTTACGGGATTAGAAGCTAGCCAAGATACTGGAGGTGGAACATCAGATGCTAGATTTATGCAAGAGGTCTGTCCTGTCTTCGAATTTGGAACGATTAACAAAACCCTGCACAAAGTTAATGAGTGTGTTTCTATAGAGGATCTGAAAACGACTGAACAAATTTACTATAAAACTTTAGAAAACTTTTTTGATAATTGAAAGAAGGAGATTTAATTCCTGATATTACTTTAAGATCTGTTTCGGCAGATGGTACAAAAAATTTTGGATTACACGACAACTTCAAATTTAAAAGGGCAATGATAATTTGTGTCCCAGGAGCATTCACTTCAACATGTCACATACAACATCTTCCTCCATTTATTAAAGGTGCAAAAAAGTTGATGTCTGAAAAGCAAATTGATCAAATTTGTTGCATGACCACTAATGATCCTTACGTTCTTGATTTGTGGAGAAAAGAGTTAGGTGAATCAGAAATTTTATTTTTATCAGATGGAAATAATGAATTTTTATTATCTTCTCAATTAATAAGAAATCATGAAAAAAGCTTTATGGGTCAAAGACTTATTCGGTCAATTATCATAATAAATAATCTTAAAGTTGAAAAATTAATTTGTGATAATCCAGGCGAGTTAAAAGATACAAGCTATGAGGCTATTTTAGATAGCATTTAAATACTCTTTTATTTTTTTATTTGACTCAAAATTATTAGCAAATAAATAACTTTTTCTACTATAACTTTTATACTTTTTAAAAATATCGATGATTGCTTTGACAAGTTGTTTGGGGTTATTTTCTTTTACAATTATACCATTGTTACCTATTGACTCTGGAGTTCCTCCACTATTACTGACTATGCAAGGTAATCCATAAGAAGCTGCTTCAACATTAGATATTCCAAAACCCTCAATACTTTCAGGTGTGGTTATAGTTGGCATTATATGAACAGAAGAATTCTTAAAAATTTTTTCACTTGAGACATCGTGGTGTATGAAATCTACCTGCTTTTGTAGTGAGAATTTCAAAACTAAATCCTTTAATCTTGATAATTCTGGTCCATCTCCAAGAATGGCATATTTAACTATAATTTTATATTCATTTCTTAGTATAGACATTGCTTCAAATACTAAATGGTGCCCCTTTCTATATTCTAGTCTAGCTACAGTACATAAATCATATTTTTTTTTATTATTTTTATTTTTAGAAATTTTCTTTATAAAAGCTGGATATATTATTTTATGATTTAATTTTTTTAAATTTTTAAAATTTTTAAATGTTTTATTTTTAGTAAATTGAGAATTATAGATTATTAAATCCGCTTTATTTAAAGAATTTAAAATTCTATTTTTATCACTTAATTTTAGTATTTCATTTCCATGAGCTAAACAAATTTTTTTAATATCTGTAGTATTATTAAATAGCTCTAGTGATTTCCAACTATCAAAAAAAATAATATCAATTTTATTTTTGTTTAAAAAATTCTGAGCAAAACTTGATTTAATTCTTTTTCTAAGAAACTTGATTTGATCAAATCTGTGGATATCAAACTTACATTTACTATCAAAATCTGAAGAAAACAGTTTAGATCCATCAGAGAGAACTGTTACTTTATTTTGCGTGTTAAATGCATGTTGAGCTATATTTGTCATTACAGACTCAATACCGCCTACTTTTGGAGCAAAACATTGTGTGTAAATAAGAATATTAATAAGATATCTCCTTTAAAATCAAGCCTTTTGAAGGGACCGTTGGTCCTGCTAAGCTTCTATCCTTAGCTTCAATTAATTCACTTATCCAATTAGTATTTTTATTTTTTAATCCAACTTCTAATAAAGATCCAACCATTATTCTAATCTGTTGATAAAGGAAGGACTGTGCCTTGAATACAAAAATAATTTTATTACCTTTTATATCAATTGATGCCTCATCAATAGTTCTAAGCGGTTTGTTGGCTTGACAACCATGTGCTCTAAACGAAGAAAAATCATGTTTACCAATAAACAGTTTAATTGCATCTTGCATTGCCTCTAAATCTAAAGGTTGACGGATGTGTATACTAAAATCATCCTCAATAACTGACGGGGCTAGACTATTAAAAACTTGATAATTATAAATTTTATTTTTAGCAGTAAAACGAGCATTAAATTCATTATCAACACTTTCAACTTTAGTAATTCTTATCTTTTCAGTACCGAGGTGAAAATTAATTCCGCTTAGAATTTGATAGTCATCGAATTTTTTTTCTAACTCAAAATTGGCACATTGTCCAATAGCGTGAACACCAGCATCTGTTCTTCCAGCACCTTGAATAGTTTTTTTTTCACCAGAGAATTTAAATATTGCTTTTTCTATTTCACCTTGCACAGTTTTTTCATTTTTTTGATATTGCCAACCACAATAAGGTAAACCATGATATTCAATTGTAAGTTTTATATTAGTCATTATCGATTATTGCATTTAATTGAAATTGATTATTCCCTAAAATAAATTCTTTAATGCTTAATGGTTTCTTTCCTTCAGCTTGAATTTCTAAAATATCTAGACTGTTATTTTTACATGCTATAGTGAGAGGTAAATTTATAATCTTGCCCTTTTCATCTTGTAAGTTAGATATTTTAGCTTTTAAAATTTTAAATCTCTGACCCTTATATTTAAACCACATTGCTGGTGATGGGTAAAAAGCTCTTACTTTTTTTTCAATTATACTTGCAGATAATCCCCAATCTACTTGTGTTTCAAATTTGTCTATTTTTTTTGCATATGTAGATTGTGAATGATCTTGTTCTTTTAATTGGATTTGACCTAAAAAATATTTTTTTAATGTATTATATAACAATGAGCAAGAGTCATGACTGATTTGATCAATTAATTGTTTACCATCAGTTAAATCATTAATTTCTATATTCTGCTGGACTAAAATAGGACCTTCATCAATTTTATCGTTCATTTTTATAATAGTAATACCTGTCTCTTTATCATTATTTTCAATAGCTCTTTGAACAGGTGCTGCTCCTCTCCATCTTGGTAGAAGCGAGGCATGTATATTTATAAAACCATTTAAAGGAGTGTTTAACCAATTCAGTGGAACTATTTTCCCATAAGCAAAAAGGATTGCGACATCAGGCTTTAATGATTGAAATTCTTTCAAAGATGTATCATCAAGTATTTTGGGAGTAAAAACAGGTAGAAGTTGACTTTCTGCCCATTGTTGAACTGGTGTGTTATATTTTTTTTGTCCTCTAAATTTTTTTTTTGGCTCTTGTGTGTAAACCCCCACTATATCATATCCTCCAAGATAGAGGGTCTTTAGAGGAGGAAGAGAAAATTCTGGTGAGCCAAAATAAACTACACGTTGTTTTTTCATTTAAATTATTTCTTTTTCTTTTTTATACTTTCTCATCTTTCTAATAATCACGTCTCTTTTTAAACGACTTAAATGGTCAACAAATAAAATACCGTTTAAGTGATCCAATTCATGTTGTATTATTCTCGACTCAAAACCTGTAAATGTAGAGATTTTTTTTGAGTTGTCTTCATCAAGATACTCTATCTTAATTTTTTCAGGACGGTCTATTTCTGCAAAATGCTCTGGGAAAGATAAACAACCCTCTTCATATGGAACTTTATTTTCATGTAATGATATAATTTTAGGATTTATCATTGTGATAGGTTTTTTTTCTTCATCTCTAGCGCCTGCATCAAGAACAAATATACGAATATTCAAACCTATCTGTGGAGCAGCTAAACCAACTCCATTCGCAGAATACATAATCTCATACATTTGTTTTATAAGTTCTCTATGATGATCGTCTACCTGAGGTATAGATACACTCTCTTTTTTTAATATGGGATCGGGAGCATAAATAAGCTTCAACATGGATTTTAATATAGTTTATACAGTTATCAGAGACAATAAATCAAACTTTTAGATGTTACTTCTGATTTAATTAGCTTAAGTTTTTACGCGACTCTAAAGCTGCCCCTAAGGTATTATCGTCTAGATAATGAATTTCGCTTCCTACAGGAACACCGTATGCGAGTTGTGTAATTTTAATATTTTGATTTTCTAGTTTATCCTTTATTACTAAGGCTGTAGTTTGTCCCTCAATTGTTGCGCTCAATGCTAAAATAATTTCTTGTACTTGATTATTTATAATTCTTTCTTTGAGTTTATTTAAATTTAAATCCTGTTCTGTAAAATTTTTTGAGGCTGATAAAAGCCCGCCAATAACATGATAAAGACCTTTATGATATCCAGATCTTTCAAATGCCCATACATCAGCCATATCTTCAACGATGCATATTGTAGTTTTTGATCTATTTTCTGAAGAACAAATTTTACACGGAGCAATAACATCTAATATTCCACAATTAGTACATTTTTTTCCCACAGATGCAGTTTCTTTTATACTCTCTACTAAAGGTAACATTAATTCTTGTTTATTCTTCATCAAATATAAGGCTATTCTTTGCGCAGAGCGATGCCCTATACCAGGTAACCTAGAAATTAAATTAATAAATTTTTGAAGTTCGTCTTGTGACAATTTAAAAAGGCATCTTCATTCCTGGAGGCAATGGTAACCCACCAGTTATTTTTTTCATTTCTTCAGCTGACATTTCCTCGACTTTTTCTTTAGCTTGATTGAGTGCTGCTTTGATTAAATCCTCCAATACCTCTTTTTCATCAGAAGATAACAGTGATGGATCTATATCAATTGATTGAACAATTTGTTTACCATTCATTATAACTTTAACCATTCCTCCTCCTGACTCAGCCTCAACGGTTTTATTCTCAAGCTCCTTTTGCATTTCTTGCATTTTGGCTTGCATTTCTTGGACTTTTTTCATCATACCGCCCATATTACCCATCATTTCCATCACCTCTTTCTAATTCTTCAATATCTATAATCTTTGCATTAGGAAATTTAGCAAGAACTTTTTTAAATTCATCAGTCTTCATCTCCTGGTCAATTAATTCTTTTTTATAGAGAGACTTAATTGTTTCTAAAGTTGCTATTTCTGTTTTAATTTTCATTTCGATTTTGTAATCATTTTCCAAATTTTTGTATAATTCTTCACTTCCGTTGAAATTTTTATCAGATACGTTTATTTGTAATATTTTATTTTTCTCTGAAAAATCAATAATTTCAACATTTTCAATAATAATTCCTGCCATAAGAGGTGAGAAATTTTTTCCATAAAATTGAAAAAATTTCTGATGAATATCAATTTTTTCTTTTAAAGAAATTTGTGATACTTGTTCAACTTTGTTTTGAATTACTTGATCAATATTAGGAGAGGATTGAATTGTATTCTGATTTATTTCAGACTTTTTTTTTTCTACTAAGTCTGTTGATTGATTATCATTTAACAAGAAAGCACACCTAAGCATCACCATTTCTAGAGTTGCATGAGGTTGAGGTGAGATTTTAATTTCATCATAGCCCTTCATTAAACTTTGCCAAAAAATATTTAACTTGCCATTATCAAATTGGATAACATAGGATGCAAAATTTTTATCTTCTTCAGTTAAAAATTCATCCTTAATAAGCTCTTGATTTATTTTTAATTTACATGACCAATTTATTATATTCATCATGTCTTCAATAATTTTAGAGGTCTCTGAACCTCTTTGATACATATCGTCAAGCATAGAAATTAGCTTTGATAAATTATTATCTAATATACATTTTGATAATTCATACAAATCACCTTGCCTTGCAAAACCTAGCATGTTTACTATTTCTTCAACTTGAATTTCTTTTTGTGATTTAAATATATTAGCTTGATCTAATATACTTAAGGAGTCCCTTACTGAACCATCACTAGCCTTTACAATTAGATTCAATGCCTCATTAGAAATTGTTATATCCTCTTTTTTGGCAATGCTTTTTAGAAAATTAGACAGTGTCTTCTTATTGACTCGTCTTAAGTCGAACCTTTGACATCTTGAAAGAATTGTAATAGGTACTTTTGATATCTCAGTCGTTGCAAATATAAATTTTGAGTGAGGGGGTGGTTCTTCCAGGGTTTTAAGAAGAGCATTAAATGCACTTTTCGATAGCATATGCACCTCATCAACTATATAAACTTTATATTTTCCTAGAACAGGATTATATTTTACGTTTTCTATAATCTCTCTCGCATTTTCAACACTTGTATTTGATGCAGCATCAATTTCTATAACATCTGGGTGTCTATCTTCAGTGATAGCTTTTGCTTGTTCACAATTGATTAAATCAGGATTATTATTTTTATCAAAAACTGTACAGTTCAACATTTTTGCAACAATTCTTGCTGTTGTTGTTTTGCCTACTCCACGTATACCTGTAAAAATATATGCATTAGGAATTTTATTTTGCTGTATTGATTTTTGAATAGTTTCAACTAGATACTCTTGACCAATTAGATCTTGGAAATTTAAAGGTCTATATTTTAATGCAAGAATATTCGATTGATGTTTCATAACGGACTCAAAGGAGAATTACACGACCCAACCTCTTATGTTACGGCTGCTTTCTTTCGAACCTGACCGGATTGGCATAAAAAGTTGCCCATGTAATTCTCAAATTATCTTATAACAGTATTAAATAGAAATATGAAGTTATTGTCTTACTCTATATGGAGATTTTTCAAAAACTCCTAATTTTCTAACCTTTGAACAATAATGATACATATCGTCAAGGGCAAATTTAGTGTTTTGTTGTTCAGGATGTCCTTCAATTTCACAATAAAATTGTGTAATTACGAAATCTGCTCCATAATTATAACTTTCGAGTTTGATCATATTAACATTATTAGTCGCAAATCCCCCCATTACTTTAAATAAAGATCCTGGTGTATTTTTAACTGAAAATAAAAAGGATGATATGTATGTTTTAGTTTCATCAAATTCTAAATTTTCATTTTTAGACATTATATAAAATCTTGTGATGTTGTTAACAGAGTTTGCAAAATTATCATCAATAACTTTTAAGCCATAGATTTTTCCCGCCAAACTTGAAGCAATAGCAGCTGTATCTATTATTTTCTCATCTTGGATTTTTTTTGCTGAACCTGCTGTATCAGCTCCGATCAAAATATCTAAATCTAATTTTTGAATTTTATCGCTACATTGTGCTAAGGCCTGTTCATGACTGATAATATTTTTGATATTTTCAATTTTACTGTCTGGATGAATTAAAAGCTTGTGTTCAACTTTTTGAAAGTGTTCAAAGTTAATATGCAAATTAGATTTTGGTATCAATCGATGAATATCAGCTACTCTGCCTGCAGCAGAGTTCTCAATAGGAATCATTGCATAATCAACATTTCCTATCTCAGCCTCGTTTAAAGCAATCTCAAATGTTTTACAGGGTAACGGTTCTGCCCCAGGAAAGAACTCTTGCACTGCAAGATGACTGTATGCTCCCTCGACTCCTTGAAAAGATATTTTTTTATTCATTTTTTATAAATTAATCGATTTACTCTATCTAAATCCTCTTGTGTATCAACTCCCAAAATCTCTTCTTTAATTATTGAAATTCCAATTTTATCTGTTTCAATAACTCGAAGTTGTTCGAGTTTCTCACTAAGCTCTCTTTGAGTAGGTGATAAAGAGATAAAATTTGACAAAAAATCTTTATGATACCCATAGATACCAATGTGATGAAAAATATTCTTATTAACTTTTTGTTTATCATCTAGTGTTCTAAAAAAATCTAAAGCACAATTATTTTCATCAATTAAGACTTTTACTTTAGAACTATTATAAGCTTCATTTAAGTTTACGAATGGACAAGCTAAAGTGCTCATTTGAAACTTTAGAAGTCTCTCTTTTAATACATTAATGTGGTTATCTTTAATAAATGGCATGTCACCTTGGACATTAATTACATATTTAAAATTTATTGTATCCTCAAGTTTTTTTAATGCCTCTCCAATACGGTCACTTCCTGATGGATGATTAGGATCTGTCATAACGTGCTTGAGATCCATCTCTTCACAGTAATCTTTTACCTCTTGATCGCATATAGCTAAAATTACATTTTCTGTAAAATCTATTACACGATTATAAACGTGATGCAGCATTGGTAAGTCACCAATTTTTGCAAATGGCTTATTTGGAAATCTAGATGCCTTTAATCTTATTGGTATTATAACTAGCGTATCATTCATTAATGCGACAAAAATCCGTTTTTAGTGGTATATTTTTAAACATAGACTTCTCTTTTTAATATGGAAACTAATAAAATTCTAGGTGCAATAATACTTGCCTTACTTCTTGCTGCTGTATTCTCAAAAGTTGCTGATATGGCGATTCACCCAGAGTTTCCAGATGAGCTTGCTTACAAAATTGAAATACCTGAAGGTGGTGTTACAACCTCTGTAAGTGAAGATGTGGATATTTTTGCTGTTTTACCAGACATTACACCTATGCTGGCATCAGCTAGTATGGAAAATGGTGAAAAGATTTTTAAAAAATGTGCTTCTTGCCATACTCATGTTAAAGGTGGTGAGAATAAAACTGGTCCTGCAATGTGGGGTATAGTCAATAGAGAAAAAGGATCAGCAGAGGGCTTCGCATATTCCGGAGCACTTGCAGCATTTGGTGGCGATTGGAATGTAGAAGAACTAAACAAATTCTTATTAAAGCCAAAAAAGTATATT
>OCVP010000638.1_pt1 | contig 15628 bp, 19 predicted proteins | sample 1539171 | NCBI WGS metagenome assembly OCVP01 (sample SAMEA51879418, study PRJEB22527) | metagenome
AAAACTTAAATCATATATTAATCAAACATACCTGAAATGTAAGGCTGTTTTAGTATCAATTTTGATTTTTGTAGGTATCCTTGCCTTACCTTTGGTTAGTATGCCAGGTAATAAACACCTTAAACATGCATTAGAATGGGATTATTTTTTGGGGGTAATTACTTTTTATATATTTACTTTTTTATTATGGAAAAAAAAGAGTAATTAGTTTTTTATCCAACCTCCACCTAAAACTTTATAACCATTTTTATTTTTTTGATAAAAAACACATGCTTGGCCTGGTGAAACACCAAATTCATCCTCCATTAAATTTACTTTTGCTTTTGAACCTGATACCTCAACTTTTGAAGGAATTAACTTCCCTGTTGATCTTATCTTTACGTAAACTTTTTCATTTAATTCGCTACCATCACATAAAATATTAAGATTATCTAAATTAATAATTCTTTTTGCTAAGTATTTTTTTGGCCCAACAATTATTTCATTCCTCTTTGGATCAATTTCTATAACATACAATGGATCTTTATCAGAAACCTTAATGCCTCTTCTTTGTCCGATTGTAAAATTTACTATTCCATCATGAACCCCAATTACCTTTCCCTCAATGTTTTTGATATTTCCTTTTACAAACGCTTTAGGTTCAAATTTTTTAATTACAGATGAATAGTCACCGTTAGGAACAAAACAAATATCCTGACTATCTGGTTTATCTGCTACATTTAAATCAAGTTTTTTTGCAATTTCTCTTGTCTCATCTTTCAGTAAGTTTCCTAGAGGAAATCTTAGAAAATTAAGCTGATCCCTCTTTGTATTAAATAGAAAATAGCTTTGATCCCTATTATGATCCTCTGCACGATACATTTCATTTTTTTTTCCATCAAATATCGATCTTACATAATGGCCAGTTATCAAGGCATCTGCTTTTAAATCTTTTGCTTCCATAAAAAGATCTTTGAATTTTACTGTTTGATTACACTGAACACACGGTATTGGAGTTTCACCTTTTAAGTAGCTCTCAACAAAATTATCAATAACTCCCTCTTTAAATTTATTTTGGTAATAAAGAATTTTATGATCAATATCCAATTTATGGGCAACTCTTTTTGCATCTAATATGTCTTGTCCAGCGCAACATTGTTTCGATTGGGAGACTTGTTTGGTATCATCATAAAGTTTAAGTGTAATACCTATAACTTTGTAACCTTCTTTTTTCATTAATCCAGCAACTGTTGAAGAGTCTACTCCTCCTGACATTGCAACAACTACGACTGTATCTTTTGTCTTTTTGTCAATTCCTATTGAGTTTAAATTGTTTTTCATAAACTTTAAAATTATACTATTTTTATTTAAAAAACTAAATTAAATGATTTTAGATTATGAACCAGGTGACAAAGTGATTAATCCTAAAAATAAAGATTGGGGAATCGGCCAAGTACAATCAATTATAAAAGAAAAAGTTACTGTAAATTTTGAAAATGTTGGTAAAAAAGTAATCAACGCTAATTTAATTGAATTAATAAAGATTTGATAAAAAATGAATTTAGAAGATAAAAAAAAAATTGTACTAGATTTAATTGGTACTTTCCAAACAGCAAGTAAATTATCTTTATCATTAAGAAAGAAAGGTCTTAAAGAAACCATTAAGGAAGATAATACCCCTGTAACAAATGGGGATCTTGAGGTTAATAATTTATTGATAGATAAAATTAGCAAGTTAACACCAGATATTCTTATAGTTTCAGAGGAAACTTCCTCAAACAAAAATTTAGATAACTTATCAACTTTTTGGCTTATCGATCCAATAGATGGCACTTATGATTATATTAATGATAAAGACGAATTTACTTTAAACGCTGCCCTAATTATTAATAAAGTTCCTGAAATAGGTATTATCAGCGCTCCAGCGAAAAATAGATTATTTTATACATATGGCGATGGGAATTCATTTGAAATAATTAATGATAAAGCTCAGTTGTTAAACACTAAAATAAATACCAGTGACAAAGAAAATATTAAGGCTGTAAGTTATTCAGATAAACTTAAAAATGAAATTAAAGATATCCATGACAAATTTAAAGTAACTAGTTACACAAAAATGAAAAGTTCTCTTAAGTTTTGTGTTATTGCAGCAGGTGAGTTTGATCTTTATGTGGCTGAACCAAGAGCATCTGAATGGGACATCGCAGCAGGAGATGCAATTTTAAGTAATTCTGGTGGGTCTATTACTGACATGAATGGAGAAAAAATTTATTATGGAAAAAAGGATTTTAAAAACCCAGGTATAATTTTGAAAAGTGCAAGATTAAATAATGGATGAACAATTAAGAATTATATTAATTATTATAGTATCAGTCTCTATTTTTGGCTTGATAGTTTTCGTAGTAGTAAAAAACTATATCAAATCCAAGATAGATTATTATTTGAATAAAAAAAACGAGAAAACTACAAAAGACGAATAATTTTCTCATATTCATCTTTTGATAAATCCATTATTCTTTTTGACGTTTCAAAACTAAACCCATTCCTTGCTAATATTCCAATATCTTTTTTAAAAAAAATAGGCCTATTATCTTCTGATCTATGTGGCCCGATTTTTTTCTTTTTACAAAGTTTTATTGCAGAAAAAAAATCTTGGTCATCATTATTTTCTTTAATTTTATCTAAAGTTTCCTTAACAAATTTATCATTAATTCCTTTTGACATCAGGTAGCTTCTAATTTTGTTAATTGAGCTACCTCTTTGAATCAAATTTTTCGCTTTGCTCTCAGAATAAAACTTATCATTAATAAACTTGGATTGTTCCAAATCTGACAATACAATGTCTATCAGGTTTTGATAATTGCCCTTTTTCATGTTTGTGGAACCAGACTTTAAATATTTCTTCAATAAATACGTTCTAAGTTGTTGTTTAGACGGAGCATATTTTTCAATGTATTTTAAGGAAAAATCTCGTATCTCAGATACAGTAAATTCTAAATTTTTTTTTTTATTTTTTAAGGGAATCATTATAATTTTTATTATATTATAACCTCAAATGATTGAACAAATTAATAATTTCTTTACAATTGAAATGATCTATCTTTGGTTGAATTTAGGTGTTCTGCCATTTTGGATTATTCTATTTTTTTTTCCTCATTCATTTATGAGTAAATATTTAGTTAGATCAATTTTTCCCTTTATGATCTTCTCCTTCGTTTACGTTTATCTGTTATACTATTTTTTTATATCAGATTTCAATTTTCAGAATAATTTTACACTTTATTTAAGCCTTGAAAACTTATCAGATCTTTTTTCAGAAAATGGTTTTTTAATAATGTTTTGGTGTCATTTTTTAGCAGTAAACTTATTTTGTGGAGCATGGATTGTGTCTGATAGTATTAAGCTCTCAATTTCAAAATTTTTAACTTTTTTCCCTTTGCTAATTACTTATTTTATAGGCCCTCTTGGATTATTCATTTATTGGTTAATCAGGATTTTTTTCGCAAGAAGAATGTCATTGTATGACTAAATCTATTCAATTTTATTACGATTTTTCAAGCCCCTACACTTATATAGCACATAAAAAAATCAGAGAAATTCAAAAAAAAAATTCTATAAAATTTATTTATTGTCCTATGCTTTTAGGAGGATTGCATAAGTTAGCAGGAATTACAGCAAATGCCTTTATAAAAAATAAAAATGAATTTATGAGACGAGACTGTGAAATGGTTTCAAAAAAACTCAAGATCGATTTCAAATTTAATGATTATTTTCCAATAAGCTCTCTTAATCTAATGAGAGGATCGTTAGTTACGAATAAAGATATATCAGATAAGTATATCGATTGTTTTTTTGATGCATATTGGAGAGACAATATAAATCTCTCTGATGATGAGAATTTTAAAGAAAAACTGAAAGATCTTCAAATAGATGTAGATAATTTTTTAAACAGCATTAGTAAAAAAGAGACAAAAGAAAAATTGATCAAACTAACACAAGATGCTTTCGATAAGAAAATCTTTGGGGCACCAACATTTATTTGTAATGATAAAATATTTTGGGGTCAGGACAGATTAGATTATGCTATAGAGGAATTTTCTAGCTAATTTCAAAGTCACCATCTTTAATAGCACTGAAACCTCCGTCAACATGAGATACATTTTTAAAACCCATATCTTGAAGTGATTTTGCTGCCAATGCAGATCTTAATCCTCCTGCACAAAAAAGAACTATTTCTTTAGATGGATCGATTTTTCCTTGTTTATAATATGCGCTGTTTGGATCAATCCAAAATTCAAGCATTCCTCTTGGTATGTGTAATGATCCTTCTACTCTTCCCTCTTTTTCAAGCTCTCTTACATCCCTTATATCAATCAAATTACAACTACCATCTTTATGTAATTTTGAAGCCTCGGTGTGAGAAATCGTTTTGATTTCTTTCAATGCATCATTTACAAGTTCTTTGGATGATTTAATTGTCATAATTATATATATTGTAATATCAGATTAAATGAAAAAAAACATCTTTAAAAAAATATTCATTAAGTTTTCTAAATTATTAGGTTTTGAAATTATTGATCAGAGTGAATTTAATTCTCCTACTTTGAATAAGGAATTAAATGAAGAACTCTCAAATATTAAAAAGTCGATAGTATTACCTTTGGGTGAAGTTAAATTAACTAGAAAAATTCAAAGTTTAAGCATTATTTTTAGAACAAATACTAATATTGAAATTTGGGATCAAAACAAAAAAAGAATATTTGAAAAACCTAAAATTGAGTATGCTTTAAGATGTTTAAATTCTGTAATTAAATCGATTAAAAAAACTAAGGAACTTAAGCCAGATACTTTGATAAAATTTCAAGTTATTGATGACAATTCAAGTGATGAAAATCTCAAAAAATTAAAAGACCTAATAAACACCCATGGTATAGACTGTGAAATTATTAATCACGATAAAAGCGAACATAAAGAAAAAATAGCAGCTGAAAATAATCAAGAAACGTTTGGAAATCTCTCAAGTTTATTAAAATGCTTCGAAGTTGCAAAAAAAGATCAATCTGATCTCATATATTTTGTAGAGGATGATTATCTTCATTATGAGCATTCATTGGTTGATATGTTGAATACCTATGAAAGAGTAAGCTCTCAACATAAGGATGAAATTATAGTTTGTCCAAGCGATTATCCCTTTAATTATATGAATAATGAAAAAACAAATATATTAATTGGAAGTCAACAACATTGGCGAACGATCACAAAAATGCTTTGCACATTTATGATCTCAAAGAAAATGTTTCAAAAATATATAGATAACTTTGAAAAAACTTGCGAGAAAAGACACGAACCTTTTGAAAAATATTTAAATAAAATTTTAGAGAGTGAAATTGGTATTTCACCTATTAAATCATTAGCGATACATATGACTAACGTTAATTCAAGTTACGGTTTATCCCCATTTATAGATATAAAAAAACTTTGGGAAGAAAATAAAATTGGCCAATGACCGGTAAAGCGCCAAATTTTAAGTTAATAAGTACCTCAAATGAAGTTGTAGAATTAAACAAAATTAAATCAAAACTTATTGTTTTATATTTTTACCCAAAAGATGATACCCCTGGGTGTACATTAGAAACAAAGGATTTCAATAGTCTTATAGGAAAATTTTCAAAAAATAATTGTAATGTGTACGGGATATCAAAAGATAGTTTGGAAAGTCATAAAAAATTTAAAAAAAAATATAAAATTAAATTTGATTTACTCTCCGATGAAAAAAAGATTGCAATAAAGGCTTATAAAGTTTGGGGAAAAAAGCAATTTATGGGTAAAGAATTTATGGGATTAATAAGAAGTAGTTTCTTGATCAAAAACAAAAAGATAATTAAAGAATGGAGATCTGTCCGAGTAAAAAATCATGCTCAAGAGGTTTTGAATTACATTTTAGATAAATAAAAAAGGCCTCCTATTTCTAGGAGGCCTTTTAATCGTCTAACCAAGAGGGAGAGATGATTAATCTCTTATTGCGTAACCGATTACGCCTGTTTCTACGACGTCGGTTCCTTTAAGTTCAGCTTCTTTACTTAATCTTATACCAATTGTACTCTTCATAATTCCCCATACTGCTAGGGCAACTATAAACACAAATACGTTGATTGAGATTACACCTAAAAACTGAGCTCCAAAAGTTGTGTCTGGATTTGTTATTGGAACTGCTAATGTACCCCAAATACCAGCGAATAAGTGTGCAGGTATTGCACCAACTACATCGTCAATTTTTAGAGCAAAAAGGAATTTCGTTCCATAAACAACAATTACACCTCCAACAGCACCAATTAAGATTGCTGCAAGTGGTGATGGCATTAATGGTTCTGCTGTAATTGCAACTAGACCACCAATACATCCATTTAACATTTGAATTACATCTGTTTTACCAAATGCTAATCTTGTAACTGTAGCAGCAGCCATTACACCACCAGCTCCAGCTAAAAATGTATTCATAAAGATTGTTGAAACAGCAATTGCATCATCAGCAGTACCCATAGCTAATTGAGAACCACCATTAAATCCAAACCAACCCAGCCATAAAATAAATATACCAACTGTGATTAATGGAATTGATGAAGCAGCAAATGGTTTCATCGGAGCAGGTGCACCAGATTTTGTAAATCTACCTAATCTTGGACCTAATAATAATGCTCCGGCTAAAGCCGCTGCACCACCTGTTGAGTGTACTAATGTTGAACCTGCAAAATCTGAGAATCCAGCAGCTGCTAACCAGCCACCACCCCATTGCCAACCCATTACGATTGGATAGATAATTCCAGATAAAATTGCTGCAAATAAAAAGAAAGGCCATAGTTTGATTCTTTCAGCTAATGTTCCTGAAACAATCGAAACTGTTGTTGCGCAAAATACCATTTGGAAATACCAATCTGATCCATCCGAATAACCAGTATCTACTTTACTAGCATCTGACCATGGTAAAAAACTACCAATATATCCACCTTCTGGTATTCCATATGCTAAATTATAACCAAATAACCAGAACATCATTCCAGCTATAGAAAATAATCCAATATTTTTTGCACAAATTACAGATACACTTTTAGATGTTACACTTCCTGCTTCTAACATTGCAAATCCTGCAGCCATAAACATGACTAAAAATCCACAAACTAGAAAAAGGAAAGTATTAAAAATGAATCCTACTTCTGCTGAAACAGTTGAATCCGCATAACTCGTACTCGTCATGTTTAGTAAGAAAAATAAACTTACTGCGGGACCCACTAGTTTCTTTAAATGTTTTTTCATAATATTCTCCCTTGTTAAAGAAACCCTTTTATAAAATGGATATTTAAAAACTAATGTTTATTGGATAAAATAGGTATGCAGTATTTGCATATAGAAACAGCCTTTATTAACTTTTATATTAATAAAGGCTGTTCAGAGGAAATATTTATTTGTTGAATATTTCTTTAAGCGCTTTTGCAGGTAAAAACTTAACTTTTTGAGATGCAGCAATTTGGATTTGTTCTCCAGTTCTTGGGTTTCTTCCAATTCTAGCTTTTCTCTTAGCAACTTTGTATGTACCAAAACCAGCGATTTTCACTGAGTCATCATTTTTCAACGCATCTAATATCGTATTTGTGATGGTATCAAAAGTTCGCTCAGCATCAGCTTTACTTTGGTTTAAAGAACCTGCCAATTTAGCAACTAATTGTTTTTTGTTCATTTTAGCTCCGGTTTTAAAGGTTAATTAACATAGTTTACAAAATGCCTTTAAAATCAAGCTTTTTTTTAGTGTTTAATTTGGTTTTTAACACAAGATATTGTGTATAAATAAACCCTGAATTTATTGGTTTTTTTGATGCTATATATATCAATTAAAAAAGGCCTAAATCTCTTAGGTCATTCATAGTTGCAAAAAACATCAAAGATAGAAGCAAAAACATTCCGATTCGAAAAAAACCTTCCTGTGTTTTTTGGCTTAATGGCTTACCTAAAACTTTTTCAAAACCATAAAACATTAAATGACCTCCATCCAATAATGGTATTGGGAATAAATTAATTAAACCTAAACTTATAGATATATAAGCCATCATACTTAAAAATGGTAATATCCCAAATTCAGCAACTTGGCCTGAAATTTTTGCTATTCTAATAGGACCACCTAATTGAGAACTATCCCCTGAACCCGCAATTATAGATCCTAAGTACTTTAACGTTGAGGTGGTGACATAATATACCTCAGAAACTGAATAATAAATGGCTTTTGCTGGGCCCAGTTTTTGATGATTAATTGTATTTTGATATGGAATAATTTTTATTCCAACTGTTCTTTTTTTAATTTTATTACCAAGATTATCTTCGCCATCTAAGGTCTGAGGTTTTACTTTTATTAAAATCTCTTTATCATACCTTGAGACTTTAAAGTCAATAAATTCTGAAGTGGACATTGTTATGAATTTTGAAACATCCAAAATGCTTTTTACTTCGTTTTTATCAATTGATAGAATTACATCATTTTTCTCCAGTCCAGCAACATAAGCGGGACTTTCTTTAGTTACTTCACTTATCATTGGAGGGGTAAAGTCTTTACCGACAAAAACATTGATCATGAAAAATATAAGTATTGCTAACAAAAAGTTAGCTATTGGACCTGCAGCAACTATTATAGCTCTTTGATAAAGAGGTTTTAAAACAAATAGTTTTTGCCTTTCTTTTTCATCATATTTTTTAATCAATTCTTCTTGGTCAGCTTGTGAAAAAACATTTCTATCACCAAAAAATTTTACATAACCGCCTAATGGAATCCAGCATATCTTCCATCTTGTACCAGAGCTATCGTTCCAACCAAATATTTCTTTTCCAAATCCAATTGAAAAATCAGTAACCTTAACACCATATTTTTTTGCAAAATAATAATGTCCATATTCGTGAATAAAAACAACAACAAGAATAAGAATTAAAAATGGTAATATAAAATTAAGCATTAGATTTATAATACTGATTTTACTTTATTTTCCAAGATATCATTGGTCCTAGTGTTGCGGCAATAAATGACCAAAAAAGTAAATTTTGAACTAAAAACGATGGAAAAAATTCAGTAGGTGCTATAATTCCAACTAATAAACTTTTTGAAAAGTCTGGTGTTGGAAATAATAAAAATCCCAAAATCAAACCTAAAACAATTGAAATATACGCAGTATTTTCATTAATTTTTTTATCGTAAAAACTATAAAAAACTGTGAGTACAAACGCACAACAAAATAAATCAGCTAATAAAAATAAATACAAAATATCATATCCTTTAGATGCAACTATAAAAGAGATAAAAGACAAAAATAAGATAATATATTTAGACAAGTTAAAGTAATTTATCTTTTTATTAAATTTGAATGTTGCTTTACCGTCAACTACTATTAGACTTGATATTGCATTCACCAAAGTATCAACAGTAGAAATTGTTAAAGCTAAACCTAATACAATTACTAATAGCGATAACAATTCTTTTTGCTCTTTGAGCAATAACATAAAAAATCCAAGATCAGGCCTAGTAGTTGGATCTAATGAAAAGGCGACCATTCCTGTAAAACCCATATAAAAAACTACAGGTATAATTATAAAAAAAGATATAATTAAACTTTTTCTTAAAGTTTCAGAATTTTTTGCTGCATATACTCTTTGCCAATTACCTTGATGAAATAAATTGGTTGCAGCAACTGCAATAAAAAAAGTCAAACCTGCAGTATAACTAGGAATGTATGAAGAACTTAAAAGCTGAGGATTTTTTTTATTTATAAATTCAAAGGAAAATTCAGATCCAATAAAACTTTTTATGTAAAATAAGGAAATTAATAAAAGGACTCCTATGACGATCATTTGAATATTATCAGTAAATATAGAGGCTCTTAAACCTCCATATAAAGTATAAGCAAGTGTAGATAATAAGACAATTAAAGCAGTTATCCAAAGCTTTGTACCTGAAATGTAATTTATTAAAACAGCAACTGCTGTTACTTCAGCACACAAAAAAATGAACATATAAAAAATTGTCATCAATAAAATAAGTTTGAATAAGCTTTTTCCAAACTTCTTACGCATAAATTCAATTAAAGAAGAGCCTTTAGGGAATTCTTTTCTAATTTTTTTTCCAAGATAAATTAAGAAAAACATTGGAAAAGCTGTTCCAAGTGAATATCCAATAACAGCTCCTATTCCTCCCCAAGTAGCTGCCGAAGCTGGACCAAATAAAATCCATGCACCTAGCGCTGAGGCTGTTAAGCTTGTTGTTAAAGAAAATAATCCAATATTTCTGTTTGCAGTTAAATAATTATTAAGTCCTTGATGTTTTTTTGAATTATATAAGCCCAAAAAAACAAACATTAGACTTATTACAATAACAAGCGTTAGTGATGAAGTTTGAGTTAAAAAATAAGTTTTATCCAATGTTTTCCCTTTCTGAATTACCGGACAGGTTCTATGGGTATAATCTCAGTCTTTAAAGACACCCCATTTTTTAATTATAGTTGAAAAATAAAATTTCGCTAGTTAAAATAAGTAATGCCAACATACACAGTCATCACATCAAACCTTGAATTAGATGAGAGTAAAAAAAAGTCAATCGCAGAGGGTATAACAAAAATTCACAGCAAAACTACTGGAGCAAATACATATTTTGCACAAGTCATTTTTAATGAAACTAAAAAGAATAGTCATTTTATGGGGGGCAAAGTTATTAAGGATGAACAAATTTATCTTAATGGCCAAATAAGAGCAGGACGTTCTAAAGAGGTCAAAGACGATCTTATTGATCAATTAAAAAAGTTATTAGCGAAAGAAACTAAATTAGATCAATCAAATGTTTGGGTTTATATTGTTGATTTAGAACCATCCCAAATGGTTGAATACGGAGAGGTGCTGCCTGTATCAGGTCAAGAAAAGGTATGGTTCGAAAATCTACCAGATAAACTGAAGAAAAAATTAAAATCTTTGGAAAGTTAGTTTAAAAACAAACTAAATGCTCAATATGAATTGGTCTTTTTATTCCAAACTTTTCGTTTATCTCATGTTGATGAACGTGATGAGAGTGTACAAAAACAGGTAAAATAAAATTTTTGTCAGTTTTTAAGGAGTAAATAAAATTTGTACCTCTAAATTTTTTATCAACTACATCGAATTTTAAATTACTTTTATCGTCATGGTGTAAATCTTCCGGTTGTAATAACAATTTAACTGTAGATCCAATTTCGAAAGGTTTTGAAAAGTTTCCAGTAATAGTTCCTAGCTCCTCGTTTTCTAAACTTTTAGGACTTGTAACTTTTGCTGGTACCAAAACTCCCCTATTCAAAAATTTTACCACCTCAATTGAATTAGGTATATGATAAACATTATAAGGAGTATCAAATTGTTTTAATTTTTGATCTAATAATATTCCACACGTGTCCGCTAAATAAAAAGCTTCATAGGAGTCGTGAGTAACAATAATAGTTGTAATCTTTAAATCTTTAATAATTTTTTTAAGTTTAGTTTGAATTTCTTCCTTAAAATTTTGATCAATATTAGACAATGGTTCATCTAATAAAAGCAAATCAGGTTCAGCACATAAAGATCTTGCTAATGATGCTCTTTGAGCTTCACCTGCACTTATTTGGTGAGGGTATTTATCTAATACATGATCAATATTTAAAAACTTTGTAATTTCTTTAACATTGATTTTTTTGGGACCTGATTTTGGTATTCCTAAAATTATATTTTTATAAATTGAATGATGTGGAAAAAGACTATTTTCTTGAAATGATAAAGCAATTTTTCTTTTTTCTGGTTCCAAATGTTCATTTGTTGATGAGATAATTTTATCCTTTAAAATAATTTCACCATTTTCCAATTTTTCTAAACCAGCAATCGTTCTAAGTATTGTAGTTTTACCTATTCCTGATGGTCCTAATAAACAAACAATGTCTCCTTCATTTTTAATCTCGATTGATAAATTCTTTATCTTGTCTTTACCACCAGCTTTAAAAGTTGCGTTTTTAATTTCAAAAAAATTATTCATCATTATCTCTTAAGATATATTTTGAACTAAGTAAAATAAAGAAACTTGCAATTAAAATCAAAAATAAAGATGGTGCAGCAGCTGCCTCTAAAAGGTCCTCGGATGCGTAAATATATGCAGTTGTTGCAAAAGTCTCAAAATTGAAAGGTCTTAATATTAAAGTAATTGGAAGCTCTCTTATTATTTCTAACGAAATTAAAATCCCGACGAATAAAATTGAATTTTTAAGATACGGAACATGAATTTTTGCAAAGGTTTTTAGTTTTGAATAACCTAATAAATAAGCATTTTCATCAACAGAAATATTAATTTTCTCGTATCCTGATTTTATTCCATTACATGCTAGCGAATAAAACCTAATAAAGTAAACAATGATTAGTCCTAAAATAGAACCAAAGAAAATTTTCTTTACTGATGTAAAACCCATCGTTTTTATAATACTGTTATCAAGCCATGCTATAAAAGTAATAAAAGCGACTGCTAAAATAACACCAGGTATTGCATACCCAGAAATTGATAAAGTTGTTAAACTATTTAAAAATTTACTCTTAGAAACTCTATTTCCATAGTTTGAGACAAAAGACATGATTATCAAAACAAAAAACGATAAGAAGACCAAGTATAGCGTATTCCATAAAAGTTCATAAATTTTTAGATCAAATAAATTATCTGAAAACTTTAACGTCCAGTAAAACATCTGGCTTAATGGAAATAAAAAACTCATGAAAAAAATCACAAAACAGAAGGTAAATGCTAGTATTGCTGAGCCTCCCGAAAGGTCCTGTTTTTCCTTCTTCTTAAAACCACCCTTCATGTTGGAGTGGTATTTAGCTTTTTTTCTTGAAAGATTTTCTAAGAAAAAAAGGGCAAAAATAAATAATAATAAAAAAAATGAAATTTGATTTGCGAAAGCAAGATCATCAAAAGTTATCCATGAATTATAAATGCCTGTTGTAAGAGTATTTATCGAAAAAAAATCAACAGCGCCAAACTCTGCTAAAGTCTCCATCGCGACCAATGATAAACCTGCGATAATTGCTGGTCTGGCTGAAGGTAAAATTATTCTTAGAAAAACTTTAAATTTTGAAAAACCTAAGTTTCTTCCTAAGTCTATTAGATTTTGTGACTGGTATAAAAAAGAAGCTCTTGTTAAAATATAAACATAGGCGAATAAAGAAAAAGATATTGAAAGTATTGCTCCAGACATTCCATCAAATTTTGGTATATGACTGTTGTAATTAGCATCTCCAAAAATATTTTTTAATATTGTGTAGGCTGTTCCATAATTTTCAAAAAAAGCTGTTAATGAATATGCGTAGATATATGGTGGGACTGCAAAAGATAATATTAAAGTCCATTTGAAAAAATTACTTCCAGGAAAATTGTAAAAGGAAACTAAGTAAGCAGAGCCAGTGCCCATTAAAAAAGTAAAAATTAAAACACCAATTAATAAGACAGCTGAATTAAATATATATTCTAATAGAAAAGTATCCTTTAATATTTGGTAGTAATTACTTGTTTCTTCAAAAAAACTCACTGAAACAGTCAAGATGGGTATAATTACAACAAATGAGATTACGAACGAACTAAGAGACCAAACATTAAATTTATTCATATTATAATCCGCCTTATAATCATGAAAATAAATATGCCCGTGAAAAGGAGATCTTAATCACGAGCATATTTTCAAAGAATTATCTAAAAATCAAAAACCTTTAGGATGTGCGGAACCTCCTGTTCATTGATATCAGATAAATTTCTTTTATTTATTCTTTGATTGATCTTTTTACACTCTGAGACACACGGAGAGCATCCCTCAGAAGATTTATTTAAATCAATTTCAGAAATAAATTCTTTTTTATCTTCCATGTTATTTCCAACCAGCAGCTGTCATTACTTCTAATGCATCAGCTTGTTTAGCACCATAACTAGAAACTTTTGTTTTTAGATCTTGTTTAAAATCTAAACCAATATTGTTAACTACTAATGGATTTGCTGAAACGCCTCCAATCATTGGGAATTCAAATGTATTATTAACAAAGTGTTCTTGAGACTCTGGTGTTAATAAAAATTCCACAAGTTTGATTGCGTTATCTTTGTTTGGAGCACCTTTAACTAAAGCAGCACAGCTTATGTTCATGTGCGTTCCTCTATCATTTTGATTAGGGAAAAACGCTTTAACTTTTTTTGCTGCTGCTTGTTGTTCAGCACCTTTTTTTCCAGATAACATCAAAGCTAAATAATAAGTATTAGCTACAGCGATATCTGCTTCACCTGCTGCAACTGCCATTATTTGTGCTCTGTCATTTCCTTTTGGTGTTCTAGCCATGTTAGATACAACTCCTTTAGCCCATTCAGCTGTTGCTGCTTTTCCATTGTTTTTAACCAATGAAGCTACTAAAGATTTATTGTATATATTGCTAGATTTTCTAATTACTAATCTACCTTTCCATTTCGGATCAGCTAAACTTTCATAAGTTAAACCAGCTAGCTCTGCACCACTTACTCTCTCTGGAGCGTAATAAACTATTCTCGCTCTTTTAGCGATACCAGTCCAGTGCGAAGTTCTGAAGTTTGAAGGCACTGCCGCTTTAATTGCTGCAGAAGTTAAACCACCTTGTGTCATTCCTTTTGCCTTAAACACTCCACATCTTCCAGCGTCAGCAGTAATATAAAGATCAGCAGATGAGTCTGCTCCCTCTTCGATCATTCTTTTTTCTAAAGCACCTGCTTTGCCGTTGATTAAATTTACTTTGATACCAGTTTTAGCTGTAAACTTATTGTAAAGTTCAGCATCTGCTTTGTAGTGTCTTGCATTAAAAACATTAACTTCCGCAGCAATTGTAAAACCAGCGATTAAAGTAAATAGTATTGTTAGTATACTTACTTTTTTCATTGTTATTTCCTTCCTCCGCACTATTGATAATGAGAATTATTCTCATTGATAATGATTATCAATCGCATATAATGACGCAGGGGTCAAGGAAATATTAAAATTTCCACTCTGATATTTTGCTGTATAGAAAGTTTCTGAAAGCTTGAACTCTAGCAACATTTTTTAAAGATTGAGGGTACACAAAGTGTGCCTCGGTTATTGGACCTTCAATTTTTGGCAATACCTTTACAATATTTGGTTGGTTAATTGTTATATAATCTGGCAAAGCGGCTAACCCTACTCCACTTTGAACCGCTAAAAGTAAGCCGTAAACACTGTTTACTTTCATGACTGTTTTTCTTTTTTTAGCTCCATCTTTCAATCCAAGTTTAAGGGCCCAATCTGGATTAAATACAGGTGAAGGAGCTCCTCTTCCAAAAGATATAAATTTATGATTATTTAAATCACTAGTGCTTTTAGGGTAACCGTTTTTTTCAAGATATTTAGGTGACCCATAAATGTGGTAATTAATATCAATTAGTTTTTTTTGAATATAATTTAATTGTTTAGGTCTACGCATAAAAATTCCTATATCGGCTTGTCTAGTACTCAAATCTAATTCTTTATCATCAAAAATTAGCTCTACCTCAATTTCAGGATTTAACTGCATAAACTCTTGAATTCTCGGAGTTAACCAAGTTGTGCCAAAACTTACAACG
>OCVP010000640.1_pt1 | contig 15605 bp, 13 predicted proteins | sample 1539171 | NCBI WGS metagenome assembly OCVP01 (sample SAMEA51879418, study PRJEB22527) | metagenome
CGTACTCTTTTCCAAAACAGGAACGTAAATCTGCAGATCATTGGTGACCACATCAAAAGATGGCTCTGAATCCTTGGAGGCATTTTGGACATCATAATAAAATATATTTCTGATTCCCTTCCTCGGATCCTTGTAATCATCGGTGTAATCAATTCTTGTGGAAAATTCGATTTTATCTGAAATGGTTTGCTCGAGAGGTGGATCAAAAGTGGCCACTGTTTCACCCTGTTTGGTAGGATCATCTTCATCAGGTGCCACAAATTTTTCAAATTTTCCTTTCTGTTTGTTCAAACCTAGCCCGAATTCCAACATTCTGTCATAAAAAGTTAGTTTGAAGGTCGGTGCATCGAAGTCCCAATAATTACCGATGGCATACTTGAAATCATTTTTCTCGGTGTCCATTCCCCTGGAATTGTATTGATTGATCGCAAATTTAAATCCGTGTGCTTTCAAATATTGAAGGTAAAGTAAGTCCGGGGCGATAAATAATTCATCCAGAAAGGTGAAAACGAACTGGGCATCTCCCACCCCACCGATCAGTGCAAAATCTGCATTGGTATCAGCAATATTCGCAAAACTTCCTACCAAGAGTAAACCTGTACCAAGGCCTGGTAATGAATAGGGGAGAGGAGCAAACAATTGTCCGTATTGCTTGGTGAACTGGTCACGACGGCGTTCGATTTCAAAAGCCTGTATTGTCTGCGAAAGGCATAAAACACCGACCAACAAAGTAAATAAAAATTTTTTCATGGCTGAATCAAGATTTAGAAATGAATAATATTTTGAAATCATGACTACGTCATTATGAAATCACCAGATCTATCTTTTCATTCCAGCCCTTTGATATTCCTGTAAAAATTCTATTTCCGTAAGTGTCATGTTGGATTTAGATGAGCCTTTAAGATCATCACGGGCAATCAGCTTGTTTGCCTCTTGTAGCGCATGATATAAGATATATTTTTGATTGAATCTGTTGGGGAAAATGTTGGATCCAAACCAAATCAACGAATTCAGAAATTCTGGGGTTCTTTTATTAAAGGGGCATTTCTTGGAATGGATCGAAGGACTCCGGAAAGGGGTTGAATTCAACCTGAAACATCCCGGGGAGTTCTCACGGATCTACACCGGTGAAGATGAAAGCGGATATTTTTTTGGAGATTACTGCAACTGGAACCGGATTCCGGAATATCGTCATTTCCTTTATGAATCCCCCTGTGCTGCGCTTGCTGCAGAACTGATGGGCTCGGAAGAAGTCAGAATCTTCCACGAACATGTTCTGGTCAAGGAACCTGGAACCGATAAGCCGACTCCCTGGCACCATGATCAGCCTTACTATTGTGTCAATGGCAACAAGGTTTGCAGCTTTTGGATCCCGCTGGATCCGGTACCAAAAGAAACCTGTCCTGAATTCATTGCCGGTTCCCACCAATGGGGGCAATGGTTTACCCCGAAAAAATTTGTCGGGGTAGATTATGAAAACGATGATCCCAGCCTCGTAACGATGCCGGACATTGATCAAAACCGAGACGATTACGAGATACGCAGTTGGGAACTCGAACCGGGAGACGCGATCGTTTTCCATTTTCTCACGGTTCATGGCGCCCCTCCCAACCTTTCCACAAAATTCCGGCGCAGGGGTTTCGCCGCAAGGTGGCTTGGAGACGATACGACGTATGCAACCCGTTCCGGGATCATCTCCCCCCCATTCCCGGGCCTTGAGGAAAAATTGAATGAAGGAGACCCGATGGATGTCGAAGAATTCCCCGTGGTCTGGAAAAACTAGTTGATCTCAATTACTTCTCTTATCTCTTTTCCTGTATCAAAACATTTGATTCATGACTGAAGAAAATCACCAGAGTCTTCTGTTCAATCCCGTGCTGATTGCCGGAAGTCTGATCCTGATTGTCGGTTTTGCAATCAGAGCCAGTTTCGGGGTTTTCCAGATTCCCATCGAGGAGGAATTCGGCTGGCTCCGAGTTGATTTTTCCCTGGCGATTGCGATCCAGAATCTGGCCTGGGGGATTGGGCAGCCGCTTTTCAGCATGATTGCGGAAAAATATGGGGACCGGAAGGCGATCTTCCTGGGCTCGGTGTTGTACGCCGTGGGCCTGATCCTCAGCAGTTACGCTGTAACTCCGTTGGCCCACCAGTTTCTCGAAATCCTGATCGGTTTCGGTATTGCTGGAATGGGATTCGGAGTGATCCTGGCGGTGATCGGCAGAACCACTTCGGAAAAACACCGGTCCCTAGCTTTGGGAATCGCGACTTCGGCAGGTTCCCTGGGACAGATCATCGGACCTCCAGTGATTGAAAAACTACTCCAGCAGATGCCTTGGCAGGAAGTATTCATGGTTTTAGCGGTGATTGTCATGGCATCGATGGTCCTCCTGCCGATGATCAAATCCAAGCCGCCGACAGCGATGCAGGGAAATGACCTGAGTATGTCGGAAGTGCTCGGCAAAGCCCTGAAAGATCCAAGTTTCGCAATGATCTTCCTTGGATTTTTTTCCTGTGGATTCCAAATCGCATTCATCACGGCACACTTTCCTGCCTATATTGCCGAGATGTGCAGCGCGATTCCTCAAAACAGCGTGCTCCGCAGTATGGGCATTGCTTCCACTTCTTCCCTCGGCGCCTTCTCCATCGCAATCATCGGTACTGCGAACCTGGTTGGAACAATCACAGCAGGAGCTCTTGGTTCCCGATTCTCCAAAAAATCCCTCCTCTCTTTGATCTATCTGGGGCGGACCATTGCAGCCGCTTTGTTCATCATGATTCCGATGACGCCCGACAGTGTGGTGATTTTTTCCATCGTGATGGGATCGTTATGGCTGGCCACCGTCCCTCTGACTTCAGGATTGGTAGGACACATCTACGGAATGAAATTCATGGGCACCCTCTATGGAATCGTTTTCTTCTCCCATCAGCTTGGAGGTTTTCTCGGAGTTTGGCTTGGAGGATTATTTTATGATCAATTCGGGAATTACGACTTGGTCTGGTGGGTTGGCATCGGAGTTGGAGCCTTTTCCGCCATCATTCACCTTCCTGTTCGGGAAAAACCGATGGTGATGGATGTCTCTTCCCAATTGAAAACCGCATAAGTCCAAGACTGAAAATTTTTTGAATCAACCACCGTGAACTTGCAGATCTCAGGGAGCAACAAAAGATGACACAGAAGGACATTCCCAATTGTTTTTTACCGGTCACCCAACTCAGTGAGAAATTGGAGAAAGGGGGGCTCAGCAGCCTTGAGTTGATTGAAGAATATCTGGAAAGAATCCGAAAGCATGACCGGAATCTTGGAGCATTCATTGATGTTTACGGAGAAGAAGCCCGTAAAGCCGCCTCGGCTTCAGACATGGCAAGGTCCAGCGGACACATCATCGGACCATTGCAGGGCATCCCGGTCGCGGTCAAAGACATCATTGACATCGAGGGGAAAATCACCACCGGGGGTTCGATGGTTTGGAAAGATCGCCGCTCGAGCTTGACGGCGACTCTGGTGCGCAGAATGGTCGAAGCTGGAATGATCGTTTTGGGGAAAACCCACACCGTCGAATTCGCCATGGGGAGCTTTGGTACCAATCAGCATATGGGATCCCCAAAAAATCCCTGGGATCTTGAGGATCACCGTGCCACCGGAGGTTCCAGCGCAGGGACTGCCTCGGCTGTTGCAGCAGGACTTTCGCCATGGGGCATCGGCACCGATACCGGCGGGTCGGTTCGCATTCCTTCCGCCTGGTGCGGCCTGACCGGACTGAAAACCAGTGTCGGCAGAATCAGCACTCACGGGGTTCTTCCCCTCAGCCATACCCTGGACACCCCGGGGCCGATGTGCCGTAGCGTAGAAGATGCCGCAATCCTTTATCGCATTCTTGCGGGGCCGGATGAGCAGGATTCGAGAACCGTAATCCATTCTGTCGAAGATCCTTTCCTTGAGCTCAAGAAGGGAATTTGCAGTTTCAAACTGGCAAGGGTTCCTGATTCAGAATTGGAAAATGTCGACTCAGAAAATCTTGAAGCTTATGAAAATTCTCTGAAACAGCTGGAAAAACTTGGAGCCAGTATCCATCGAGTCGAACTGCCGAATTCCTTCGCAGAGATGGGGGCCCATGTGGGACAGATCATCGGTGCCGAGGGCTTTTCCTACGTCGGGAAATTCACCGATGATCCAAGCTTGCCGGTGGATGATGACGTCCGCCCCAGAATCGGACTCGGTAAGAACATGTCCGCCAGGGATTACCTCCTGCTTTTACGCGGACAGCAGCAGATTAAAAAATCATTCCTCGAAGCCCTGGACGGCTTTGATGCCCTGATTACTCCAACCACTGCACAACCTGCCTTAAAACTTACCGAAATCGACCAATCGGGGTCCGCTGCAGGTTTTACCCGCCCGGTGAATCTCATCGAACATTGCGCCCTCGCCCTGCCAAACGGTTTCAGCAGTAACGGGCTTCCTTTTTCCCTGCAGATCGTCTGTGCTCCCTACCGGGAAGCCCTGGCCCTGAGAATTGGTTGGGCATTTCAGAATGCAACATCATGGCATCTCAGGTACCCCCGGGATTTCCACTAAACTTTGATCCAGTCTTTTTGCTGCTCATAAATATCTCCTACCGATTTTAACCATGCATTCTTGCCAGGTTGCAAAGATTGGCATTTTATGGAGTTCATTATTTCAGACATCCTGGTTTTCACTTTCGCGGTTTTTCTGCTTCTAGTCACTCCCGGCCCCGGAGTTCTCTCCACGGCAGGAGTCGGTTCCGGATTCGGCAGCCGGGCCGGACTGATTTATCTGATTGGATTATTTTTAGGCACCAACCTGGTGGCATTGGCCGTGGTAGGAGGCTATGCCGCCCTGGTCCTCTCGATTCCCTACGTGAGGTGGGTTCTGATGGCGGGATCCTTCGGCTACCTGCTCTGGCTGGCACTGAAGATTGCAATGGCCGGTCGTAAACTGAGCTGGATCGAATCGGAGAAACCTCCCGGTATCCACGGGGGAATCCTGCTCCAGGTGATCAACCCCAAAGCTTATGTGGTCGGTACGGCCATCTTCTCAGGCTTTCCTTTTGAAGGTGTCTCACTTTTCCAGGAAACCCTTTGGAAGTTCCTGATCTTTAATCTGGTCTGGATCCCAATCCATTTCCTCTGGCTTTTTGCGGGGGTGACCCTGAACCGGATGAATCTCTCGGAGCGTCACCAATTCCTCATCAATTCAGGAATGTCCGTCGCCATGGTCGGTGTGGTGGTCCTTGCTGCACTGGCGCAATAGCAAGAAAACGTGTGTCAATTTTATGATCAAAAATCAATATCCTGAATTTTTCTCAAAATATGATGCTGTAATTCTTTGGCACACTTTTCAGGATTTTTTTCGATAAATACATCAAGAAGTTTTTGATGACGTTCATGGTGGCTTAACAAGTCATTTTGATTTAAGGGATACAGACGATACTCTATGGACCAGATAAAATGGCTCAAACCCGTCAATCGCCAAGTTCTTGAAAGATTTTGATTTCGTGAGGCATCTATGATGGCTGTATGCCAATCAATATCCAGTTCAGCATCCTTTTCTGCATCAAAATCTTTTGCAGCTTTCAGCATTTGATCAACCAGATCCTGGAGATGCTCACAATGCTTCCTCCACTCAGAATCCGAGAGGCGTTCAATGGACTGTTTGAGTGCGAGTTGTTCCAGCGCAACGCGAACATGAAGACCATCTTTAATCTGATCTGAATCAAAGCTGGTCACATAGGTCCCATCTTTGGGGATCACTTCAACCAAACCTTGTTGCTCAAGCACCCTTATAGCTTCACGAATTGGAGTTCTGCTGACTCCCAACTGTTCTGCAAGTTCTTCCTCGGAGATTTTTTCTGAAGCCCTAAATTTGCCTGTTATGATAGCCCGTTTGATTGAATCGAGAATTTGATCTCTCAGCGGAATCCGGACTATTTTTTTTAATTGTTGAGGCATTTTAGTAAAGAAGAAGAACTACAGTAGATCATCCACTTTTAGAATTGATGAATAAAAAATCAGTTTTCTTCCCAATAGCTTTCTGGAGGTTTCCCTCTATCCAAAGTTTTACAACTGTAAACTGCTTTTTCGTCAAAACGATATTTGTTTTCTATTTCATCATTGAACGTGATCCCAAGGCCAGCTCCATCGGGTCTTAAGAGGAATCCATTCAGGATCGCTTTTGATTCTCCAAGCATTTCATCTCCAAGGGGGAAATCCAGCATGGGAAACTCTACCAGATTCCCTCCTCCAGCAAAGGCTGCATGATAGCTTGCCATGATTGCTACTGGCCCTCCCCAGGCATGAACCACTACTTCTGTATTCATTTGATTTGCCTGCTCAAACACCTCCATAACAGCACCTATTCCTCCAATGACAGAAGCATCGGGTTGAACAAAATCATAAACTTGGTTGCGTATTCGTTCATTCATCTCAGTTGGAGTTGTAATGATTTCTCCACCACAAACTTTGGGGGACACGCATCTTCTCAAAGCTTTGAAACCTTCAGGATCTGCAGGTCCAATGGATTCCTCTAGAAAAATTATTTCTTGATCTGTCAGATTTTGAATTCCTGTAACATAATCAACCACTTCTTTTACTTTTTGAGGAGGATCAGCAAGATTCTGACACATATCAACACCAACCCTGATTCCATGTTTTGCCGCTTCTTCTAGGATCCACGCGGTTCGAATGATATCATCCTTTTCAGCACGAATCTTATAAAGTCCAATTCCTAACTCTGAAAGCTGTTTCAATTCTTCACGGAAATGTTCTTTCGTATCGCAAATCCCACCACTTCCATACATTTCCATTCTATCAGTCTTGGCATCTCCATAAAGCTTATGAACAGGGATGTTCAATGATTTTGCTTTTGCGTCTGCAAGAGCGATTTCAACCGCACTGATCACATGTCTTGCAGCCCCCTGAAGAGACCAATAATCACAGACCCGACACAAATCACGCACCCTTTGCTTAATATCAAAACCATCTGTATCAATCAGATATGGAGTGCATAGTTCAACGATAGATTCAAAAACTCTGGGAGCAAAGACAGCAAGATATCCCTCACCAAGCCCTTTCGTCCCATTTTCCAAAGTAATTTCCACCATCCCGATGGTACGTTTCGCTCCATTTGGAAAGCATTCCAATATCTCAGGGTGACCTTCCTCTGCATAGGGAGAACTGAGTAAAAGACTTCTAATATTCTTTATTTTCGACATCAAAATCCTAATTCGAAATCAACAGTGCTGATCAAGTTTTCTCCCTTGATGAAGTGCTTTAAATTATTTGAAAACCATGAAATTTTTTTGGAAATTTCGTCTTCAGTTCCTCCTGCAGAATGTTGCGTTATGATCGTCCTTGGACATTTCCAGAAAGCATGATCATGAGGAAGAGGCTCCTGGTTTGTGACATCAATCACAGCTCCACCGATCATACCTTTCATTAAACAATGGGATAAAGCCTCTTCATCTGTAACGGATCCTCTTCCAAAATTCAAAAAAACTGAGGAAGACTTCATTTGTTTCAGTCTTTTCAAATTGAAAACATTCCTTGTATTCGGATGATCAGGAACGACAGAAGCCACAACATCTGCATGAGATAAGGTTTGATCAAGTTCATCTAGCGAATTGGAACTATTGATGACGGTGATGCTGCAATCAAAAGGTACGAGGAGTCTTTCAAATTCTTGGTTGATGGACCCGTATCCATAGAGAAGAACGTTTGCATTCTTAAGTGATTTCAATTGCTCCCGAATGGGATCACCAACCCATTTCGTTTGATCTTTAAGAACCGAAAACTGGTCTATTCCCCGAAAAAGGGAAAGCAATCCGGCGAGCATTGACTGAGCCACCGGTTCGGCAAAAAACCCCTTGAGATTGGTCATACTAAACTTCGGTGATAATCGATTTCGGTCAATTTCCAGATATTCCCCAAATCCAACCGATATCAGTTGAATCCATTCAAGTTTTGGATGGCATTCAAGCCAATGAGCAGGAACATTCCCAAAACAAATAGAGGAATTCAAAAAATCAGGGTGTGGAGGAGCATCTTCTGAAAATTCCTTATGAACGAAAAAATCGAAGTCAGTAGATAAAGAAAGTAGTTTTTTTCTTTCTTGGGCATTAAGCGTGATACAAACGAAAACGTTCATCAGACTGATCTGTACTCTTTCACAATCCTTAAATTTGAACTCTTGGAGTTCCACTTTCAATCAGCATCTGTTTTGCTTCCTGACGATATCTTTCTCGTATATCACGGGTGGGAGGACGACAACGGCTGGAGGGCATTCCTACCAGTTCCATACAAAGTTTATCCAGGAACCCATCTCCTCGGGTATATTCCATTTCAATTTTTTTCCAAAGCTTATAAAAAGGCTTGGCTTCTTCTACCATGTCCATTTCAACCTGTTTGTAATCACCTGCCTCCAGAGTTTTAAGTAGCTTTACACCCCATTCAGGCCAGTGATTACATAGATGCACCTCAAAAGCTCTTGCACCTAACATGTGACTGATGGGAAAAAGGAGGTCATTATCGATAAAACAGAATTGCCCAGCAAAGCTGTGGACGACATCTTCAAATTCCATCGCGACCGATCTTGTTGTAGCCCATTTCAATCCGATGACTTGAGGAATTTTTGTTAAACGTTCTACCAATCCAAATGACACCTCCGCACTCGTCCAAAATGTATTGTAGATAATCATCCCTACATCGGAAGCCTTGCTTGCCTCCTGAATATGATCATAAAAATCATCTTCTGTATGGTTGAAGTAAAATGGGCAAGAGACTTGTATAAAGGAAGCTCCGAGTCGATCGGCTTCTTTTGAAAGTCGTATCAGTTCCTGAGTGCTAGTTGTCTGAGCGCCCATTGCTACCGGAATGTTTCCTGCCTCATCAATTACGATCGACGCAACGCGAATCCTTTCCTCAAAACTCATGGTTGAAAAATCACCTGCAGCCCCGCCAGCCAGCAAGACTGCGTTTTCTTTATTGATCCCGTTTTCCTTAAGAAACCGGATGTGAGTTCGAATACCCTCTTCATTAATAGAAAGATCTTCATCGTGAAAAAGGGTAGGAATGGTGATGTAGAGTCCTTCAAGATCTTTTTTCAGTTGTGCATAATCCATCTTTAATAACTTTGGCTATAGCGTTCAAACAGTTCATTACCTTCAAGCTTTTCGGCAATGGTAAGCTCATGATTTTTATTTTCGAAATATTGCTGTATCAATTCTTCCGGAAAACATTTCATTAAGATTTCATCTTGAATAAGGGCATTCAGACTTTCCTTGAGAGTTTTGGGAAGCCTGCCAATCCCCTCAGGCAATTCTTTCAGAAGTTGATGAGTGGTCAGGGATTTGGGTGGGTTTAATTTTTTCTCGAGTCCATTGCAACCTGCATGAATGAAAGCACTGAGTACCAAATATGGGCTTGCAGCAGCATCAGCAGTCCTGAATTCGAAATGGAAAGGTTCAGTACCTTCTCCCAAATAAGTCTGACGGACAGCTGCCTTTCTGTCCTGAACAGCAAAATTATTAAAATATGCTGTCCATCGCGGCGGCTGATAGCGTAACCCCGAAATAAAACTGGGAGAGCTAAAAGCAGTGAGGGCATTCAGATGTTTTAGGATTCCTGAGATAAATGATCCTGCCTTTGGGGAAAGTTGTTTATTTTCTCCAGCATTGATGTTGGTCCCATCCTTATCACAAAGACTGAAATGCACATGAAGTCCACTACCAACTTTTTCTTTGCTGATAAGTGGAGAAAAACTGATCCTTCTCCCCATTTTAATGGCAGACCAGCGAGATATGCTCTTCGCTAGAATAAGATGATCACAAGCTTTGAGAGGGTTATCTGGTTTGAAGGTCAATTCATATTGTGCCACTCCATTTTCTGCATGAAGGGACTTTAACCCAAGTCCTGCATTATTGAGACTTGTCCCTAGGATTTCTAAAAAATCTTCTTCTTCAAAAAAGGATTGAAGGGAATAGGCATTCAGATGATTCCTTGTGGAATCGATCAGATAGAATTCCTGTTCTAAACCAACACGAAGTTGAATTCCAAATGTCTCCTCAAGCCGTTTAATGGCTTTTTCCAATTGAGATCGAAGACAACTGTGCCATGGGGTTTGATCTAGATTTTCTATGGCGCAAATACTGAACTTTGCTGCTGAAGTGTGTGGAGGTTGGTTCAAAGTGACCAGGTTTTCATTTATTTCTACTAATTTAACGTCTCCAACTTCAGGCATTTCTGAAGGAGCAAGATCCCCAAAGCATGTTATCAGAGCATTGCTTGGAATCCAGCCTGCGCTGTGGGAATTAACCTCTCCATTTTCACACCAAATGGTTTTGGCTCGCTCAACTCCTGATAAATCGGAAATCAAAAGATGCTTAAAATGAGCTGAAGATTTCATTGCAAAAATTGGAGGAACTGATATCAACGTCTCTGAGAGATATGCCAGGGGATAAGAGCTCTCTCGACAAAAGTCACAATACCGAAAAGCGAGAGACCCATAATGGTCAGCAAGAAAATTCCAGCAAATGCTAGATCTGGTCGCATATTTCCAGTAACGATTTGGATGTAAAAACCAAGGCCCTGATCACTTCCAATAAATTCGGCAATCGTGGCTCCAACTGTAGCGTTGATGGCGGCATATTTGAATCCGACAAAACATTGCGGAAGTGCGGAAGGAATCCTGATTTTTAAGAATACTTTAAAGGTTGAAGCACCTGTTGTTTTTGCAAACCGATCGAGTTCATCACTAAGTGAGCCAAAAGCCAAAATTGCATTCAGGACAATGGGAAAAAAACAAACCAGAAAAACAATAATGACCTTTGGAAGAAGACCAAATCCGAACCATGAAATGAACAATGGAGCAAAGGCGATCTTTGGCGTCATTTCAATACTTACAAAAAATGGATATATGGTTCTTCGTAAAATTGATGAGAAGGTGATGGCCAAACCAAGGGGGATTGCAATAACAATGGCAGTCAAATATCCAAGAATTGTTTCAAGACCTGTAATGTATGTGTAATCGATCAACCTGGGAAGATCTGCGGAAGCATTGACAACAATGGTACTTGGTTTAGGAAGGATATAGCGTGGGATTGAAAACCAATCGACGGACCATTCCCAAAAAAGAAAAAAGAATACAAAGAACAGAATCACCATCCATGAATCGGTGATCCAACGAATGGTAGCTTTGATACGTTTTGCCGTCATATCACACCGTAGCCTTGAAAAACTTCCTGGATTTCAGCCATGTAATCCGCGAATTCCTGACTTCTCTTTACCTCAAGATCTCTCGGCCAAGGAAGCTTGATTTCAATAATTTTGTCAATCAAACCAGGTCTGGGTGTAATCACACATACCTTAGAAGACATCTGGACGGCCTCTTCAATACTATGGGTGACCATAAGAACCGTAGGTTTTTCATTCATCCAAAGATTTTGAAGATCTTTCCGAATGTTTTCACGAGTCATTGCATCAAGTTTTCCCAAGGGTTCATCAAGCAGTAAAGTTTTTGGCTCATGAATCAAGGCTTGGCATAGTGCAGCCCTTTGTTGCATGCCTCCTGATAGTTCATGAGGACGTAAATGCTCATACCCCTTCAATGAAACAGATTCAATCAATTCTGAAATTTTATCCTGGAAATCATTTGGATTAAGGTTTCTTAATTCCAACTGAAGATTAATGTTGCCTAACACAGATCTCCATGGGACTAAGGTACTGTCCTGAAACATCATACCGATGTCATGACGAGGTGATAAAACCTCATCTTGATTCATGATGATTTGACCACTTGAACAAGGAATTAAACCGGCAATCATGAGTAAAAGAGTCGATTTCCCACAACCGGAAGGTCCTAATAAGGTAACAAAATCTCCTTCATTTACCTCAAGGTCTGCAGGACCGAATGCCAAGATAGGCTGGCCTTCGGTACTAAACGATTTGGAAACGTTTTTGATGCTGATCGCGGCGAGCATTGACTGCCGGAATTAAAACAGGAAAGAGTAGCCTCTCTTAGAGAGGCCACTTAATTCTTCTAATTAATAAACTGGTTGGTATAAAAATCACTCGCCGATTTGCTGGTTTGCAGATCATTGAACTTTTTCATGAGACCAAGCATATCAGCCCAATCAGAATCTACATGAAGGCCCATTGTTCTATTCGTATTCGCCTTTGAATAGAGAATACCAAGGGTCACATCCAGGACTGATCTTGCTTGTTCCTTGCCAGACTTTTCCGCCATCGTTCCTCCAACAATATCAGCCATGGAGTTAACAGCTGCATCAGGATTCTTTTCGGTCTCCTTGTAGGCCACCATGGTTGCCCTTACAAATCTCTCTACCAATCCAGGATTGTTTTTCAAAGTGTCCTGGTGTGTGGAGATACAATAACCAACCTGGTTCACTCCATAATCTGAATAAGGAAATGCTACAGGAGTTGCGCCACCATTAGCCTTAATCTCCGCAGGTTTATCATCCAAGCCACCAAGAATGGCTACTGCTCCACCAGCACCTTGAAGGTAGCTGGAAACGAGTGCACCATCGGGAACATTGGTCAAATTCACATCACTCAGACTCATGCCATTGCTTCTGAGAACCAATGGGAAGAAAGTATTTACACCAGCATTTGCTGTGGTGAGAATCTTTTTGCCCTTCAATCCTTTAACAGAACTTATTCCAGCATCAGGTCTTACAATGACAGCTTCAGTTCCTGCAGCATCTATCACACCTACAGAAATGATTGGCGCGCCTTGGGCTGCTAAAGTGACCATGGCTGCACATGATCCATATGCAAAATGACTGTCCTTGTTTGCTACTAGGCGGTGTGCTGATGATGAACCATTTCCAGAACGGATGTCCAGATCGATTCCTGCAGCTTTGTAAAGCCCCTTATCTTTTCCATACGCAAAACCGGCATGAGAACCATAATACATCCAATTCAGACGCAGTCTTACTTCATCCGCAGCAAATGCGATACTGGCTCCCATCGAGGCAACCATAGCGATGGCCATTGCTGATAAACATAGTTTTTTCATATTTATTTTCCTTCTTTTTGAAATACCAAGGACCAGTTCCTTAGCTTCAAAATAAATGATTCGAAGTTCATACCAAACCCAAAATTGGGCCTGGAGCCAGACTCATCCATTGAATCCTGGAATGATGTATACATGATACAACAAATGGATGTCAAATATTTTTTCAAACTTTTTTTTGATTCCAAAAATATTTCTGGTTGATTTGATCTGTACCAGATTTGACATAAACCAATACTTAAGGAAATGAACTGTTCACAAGAAACATTCAGGCTCATTAGGTATAAAGGAAGCAATACAAGTAAAGGGTTTTCTGATTCCACTGAACGACTTGAACTGAAAGAGCAATGAGTTTAAAAAGGAGTTGGGTCTGAGCCAGTTATTCCAAACCCTTCATGACTTTCATTACCCACCATGGACGTTGATTTAAAAAAATGGCATCGATGCCACATCGACAAAGAGGATTTCAAGAAACTCTGTGAGAAGTCGGATCGTGAGGGATTCAAACACATGTTCATCTTTTTTGGCAGTCTCTTTCTGTTTGGTTACCTGGCATGGATGACCTGGGGGTCATGGTGGAGTCTCATCTTTTTCCTCATCTACGGAAACATCTATTCCTGCAGTGATGCGTTGTGGCATGAAACAGGTCACAAAACCGCGTTCAGATCAAAATTCTGGAATCAGTTTTTCTACCAGATATCCAGTTTTATGAACAACTTTGAGCCTGTGCGTTGGCGTTGGTCCCATTACAAACATCACGGGCACACAGCCTATGCAGAACCCCTGGATTTTGAAATTGTCATCCGGAAGCCGACTGATCTGATTTTCTTCTTCTCCCTTTTCGTCCCTTTTGGAGGGGTTCTCTTTTTTCACAAATCTCTTCAAATGGAAACCATCAAGCATGCAATGGGAATCACCACGGAGGTGATGGAGCATTGCATTCCTGAAAAAGAACGGTCCAAGTGCAGAAACTCAGCCCGTATCCATGTGGGAATCTGGATCATCGTCATCGTCTCCTCGATGCTTTACCAGTCCTGGTTGCCGGTGCTTTACCTGATTCTTCCTAAATTTTTCGGTAAAACCCTACAGGTCCTATTCGGGCTGACCCAGCATGCAGGTCTCTATGAAGACATCAAAGACCATCGCTACAGCACCCGAACGGTTTATTTGAATCCGGTTTTTAGTTTTTTATACTGGCAGATGGAATATCACATCGAGCACCACATGTTCCCCAATGTTCCTTCGCACAATTTACCCAAACTTCATCAGATGCTTCAGGATCAGATGCCGCCAGCAAAAAAGGGATTGTGGGAAGCGTATCGTGAGATTGTTCCTGCAGTGATCAGGCAGGCAAAAAATCCAGACTACAAGATTCCTCTGAGTGTTCCCCAAACCTGAACCTCAAGCTTGGAACTGAATTCCTCGTAAAGGCGTTTTCGAGAAGGAGGAGCTCAAAATGTTAATCAGGAAGAGTTGAATTCAGAATAAATTTTTTCATGTATAATTGAGGCTAATGCGAAAATCAACTCCATCTCATAAATCGGCTCTGAGAGCATAATCTCTTTTTCAGGGTCCTCTTAAGACTCCATATTGCTTTCTTAAAGCACCTTGTTTTGGGAGAGTCTTTCGATCTCGTTATCTTCGAGTTCAAGCCAATCCTTGAGGATTTCGCGGTTATGCTGTCCCAACATGGGTGGAGGATTCCGGTAGGAAACCGGCGTTTCCGAGTAACGGATCGGGTTGCCGATCATTTTCATTTTTGAATCTCCGGTCAAAGGATGGTCCATGCTGATTTCCATTTCACGGTGACGGATTTGGGGATCTTCAAAGACTTCCGGAACGGTATTCACGGGCCCACAGGGCACCCCCAGTTTTTTTAAACCTTCGAGCCAGTGGGCTTTGGAATGGACGGAGGTGGCACGACTGATAATCGCTTCCAGGGCATCGCGGTTTTTCACCCGGTCCTGATTTTCCGCAAACCTTGGATCATCGGGGATTTCAGGAATCTCAGCAAAGTCGCAGAATTTCCGGAACTGGACATTGTTTCCTATCGTTAAAATGAAGTATCCGTCACTGGCAGGATAGGGCTGATAGGGGACGATGTTGGCATGTCCGTTTCCGTAGCGTAAAGGGTCTTCCCCGGAGGTAAGGTAGTTCATACCGACATTGATCAACCAGGCCGCATGGGTATCCAACAGGGCCAGATCGATATGCTGACCTCCTCCTCCCTGGTCACGGTGACGCAATGCCCCAAGAATCGCCACGGATGCATACATCCCGCACATCAGATCCACGATTGCAACCCCGACCTTCATCGGCTCGCCTTCAGGTTCTCCGGTGATGCTCATGATTCCGCCCATTCCCTGGATCATAAAATCGTATCCCGGGTTTTTGGCATAGGGACCCGTTTGTCCGAAGCCGGTCACCGAACAGTAGATCAATTCCGGCAACTGGGCATGCAGGCTTTCATAATCCAACCCGTACTGCTGAAGTCCCCCGACTTTAAAATTCTCGATCAGGACATCCGCTCGGGAAGCAAGTTCTTTCAAAAGTTTTTGTC
>OCVP010000645.1_pt1 | contig 15554 bp, 12 predicted proteins | sample 1539171 | NCBI WGS metagenome assembly OCVP01 (sample SAMEA51879418, study PRJEB22527) | metagenome
AGGCAATTTTAACAAAAAATGAGCATAAAACAGGTACAGATAGGATTTATGAGGTATTTCAAAAAATCAATTCGACAAATATTGATTTAGTAATGAATCTTCAAGGTGATGAACCTTTAATGAATATAGATGATATTAGAAACTTGAATAAGAAGATGATTGAAACTTCTTCAAAATTAGGAACTTTAGCTTCCAAAATTCAGGACAAAGTTCTATTAGAAAATCCAAATGTAGTTAAGGTTTTGACCAAAGAAAATTTAGATCAAACAAATTTTCCGGAGGCATTAAATTTTATGAGAGATATTAGTGAAGAAAAAGAAAACATTTATCATCATCTAGGTATTTACTCATATAATAAAGATACTCTTGAGAAATTTGTTTCTTTAAATCAATCTGCTGGTGAGATCAAAAATAAACTTGAGCAACTTAGGGCACTAGATAATAATATGAAAATTAATGTTGCTTTTGCGAAGTTTGCCCCTATAGGTGTAGACACAAAAGAGGATTTAGAAGCTGTTAAAAAAATCATGGAAAACAAATCTTAATGAATAAAATTTATTTTCAAGGTACATTTGGAGCCTATTCACATCTTGCAGCATTATCAATTTTTAAAGATGCTGAAATTATTCCATGTAAAACTTTTGATGAATGTTTTTTAAAAGCCTCAAAAGATGATAATTCAAAAATTATTATTCCAGAGTCAAATAGAATTACAGGCAATATTGGAATTGAATATTTAATCTTTAAATATAGACTTAATATCTATTCTGAATATTTTCAGAAAATAGAACATAATTTATTAGGTTTACCGGGCACGAAAATTTCAGACATAAAGGATGTTTACTCTCATGGACAAGCACTTTCTCAATGTTCTAAATTTATTAAATCAAATAGCCTAATTGAGCATGTGAGGGCTGATACAGCTGGCTCTGCAGAAATGGTTTCAAAAACAAAAGATAAGACAAAAGCTGCAATAGCTTCATCTTTGAGTGCTAAAACATATAATTTAGAAATAATTAAAAAAAATATTGAAAATGAAAAAGGTAATCTAACAAGATTTTTAATTATGGGAAAAAATATATCTCAACCAGAATTTGGAAATAAAAAATATATTACATCTTTTTTATTCAAGCTTAAAAGTAAACCTGCAGCTTTATACCAATCTTTAGGTGGTTTCGCTATTAATGGTGTGAATTTAACAAAACTGCAAAGTTATCCAGAAAAAAATACATTCGACTCTTTCTTTTTTTTATGTGATCTTGATGGTCATATTGAGGATATAAAAGTTCAAAAATCCTTAGAGGAATTAGGATTACATTGTCAAGATTTTCACGTCTTAGGTGTTTTTGAGGCAGACAAAATAAGAGGAAAATAAAAATAATCTTTTCTTGTAGACTAGAAATTATACCTGCTATAATAGTTTTGGGGGCTAGGGCGTTTGCTTCATGAAACCGGTCAGGGAAGAAATTCAGCAGCCGAACTAAAAGTGGAACGGGTCTAGTCTCCTCATTTAATTATGAATAAAAATTCTAAAGTATTAGCTCTTAAGTACAGACCGCAAAATTTTTTTGAATTGATAGGACAAGAAGTTATTGCTGAAACTATCATAAATTCAATTAAAGCAAACAAAGTGCCTAATGCATATCTTTTCACTGGTATTCGTGGTGTTGGTAAAACAACGATTGCTAGAATTGTAGCTAAATCTCTTAATTGTACAAATGGTATAGATAAAATATGTAAAGATGATTTATGCGATAACTGTGAGGCAATTACTAATTCCAGTCACATTGATGTCCTAGAGATGGATGCCGCTAGTAAAACAGGTGTCGATGATGTAAGAGACCTCATTGAATTCTCAAGATATGGTCCAAGCACATCAAAGTATAAAATATTTATAATTGATGAAGTGCACATGCTTAGTAAGCAGGCATTTAACGCTTTATTAAAAACTTTAGAAGAACCTCCTCAATATGAGAATGGAGGTGGTTTAAAATTTATTTTTGCTACTACAGAAATTAAAAAAATTCCAATTACTGTGGTTTCCAGATGTCAGAGATTTGACTTATCAAGAGTTAAATCAGGTGAATTGTTTGAATTTATAAAAAAAATTAAAGACAAAGAGAAGGGAAAAATATCAGATGATGCCTTGAGACTAATTGTAAAAATTTCTGAGGGGTCTGTTAGAGATGCATTATCTTTACTCGATAGAGCTTTATTAAGTTTGGATAAAGATAAAGAACTAGATTTAAATTCTGCTCAAAAAATTTTTGGATATTTTGATAAATCACAATTGATTGATTTATTTGAATTAATCTTAAGGGGAGAAGAAAAAAAAGCCATAGAAATTTACAGAAAAATTTATGATCAAGGGGTTGAGCCGAAAGTATTTATAAATGATTTTTTAGAGCTGGTTTATTACTTTAAAAATATTAACTCATTAAATATGGAGAGTACGAATTTTACTTTGAATGATGAGGAGTTTTCAAAAATAAAAAAAATTACTAACGAAGTTAGCGATGAAACATTAATATTATTTTGGCAGTTTACTTTAAAAACTCTTGGGGAGTTAGAAATTGTTAACAATCAAAATCTATCAATTGAAATGTTTCTTATTAGATTAATGTATTTAAAGTCCTCAGCAAATAAAGAGCACTCACCTTTGAGCAAGAATAAAATTGATCAATTTAAAAAGCAAGATGATAAACAAATCATCGTGAACGAAAAAAAGAATGAAACAATTAGTCAGGTTAAAAATATTTCACAAGAGCAAGAAGTAAAAATTGAAAATAATAAAGGAATTAAAGCAGAGGAAAAGCTAAATGTAAATTCATTCGACCAACTTTTAAAAATTTGTAATGAAAAAAAAGAGATTAAACTTAAGTATGAACTAGAAAAAAATGTAAATTTAGTTCATTTTGAAAACAATCGTATTGAAATATCTTTTAATGATAATCTAGATAAAAATTTTATTAAAGATTTATCTTTAAAACTCTTTGAATGGACTGGAGACAGATGGATTATCACATTAAGTAAATCAAAAGGTGAGTTATCAATAAAAGACAAGCAAAAAAATAAAAAAATTAAAAATATCAATTCCGCTAAACAATCTAAATTATATAAAAATTTAATAGAAAAATTTCCTGATGCAGATTTAATCGACGTCAACCCAAAAGAAGAAAATGATTAGATGACAGATTTTACTAAAATATTAGATAAGGCTAAAGAACTTGAAGCAAAGATGAAAGAAAGTCAGGAAAATATAAAAAAGATTAGAGTAGAAGGTATATCAGGAGCTAATTCAGTAAAAGTTATTTTGGATGGAGAGGGCATAATGCAAAAAATAGAAATCTCAGATGAAACATTAAAAGAAAATAAATCTGTTTTAGAGGATTTAATTACTGCTGCTCACAATAATGCAAAATCAAAATTGAGAGAAAAAACTAACGAAGAAATTTCTAAAACAGCTGGAGGATTTGGAATCCCTGGCTTTAAGTGGCCACTATAAATATGCAAAATGTAAATGAGATAGATGAACTAATAAAGATAATATCAAAACTCCCTGGTCTTGGACCTAAATCTGCAAAGAGAATTGTTCTAAAATTAATCAATAATAAAGATGAACTTGTAAAACCTATGGCCAACGTATTAGTTCAAATTTATAAAAATGTAACAAGATGTAATTCATGTGGATCTTTAAAATCTAATCTTCAAGATTGCGTTAATTGTGTAAATCCAAAGGGGAATTTCAAAAAGATTTGTGTAGTTGAGGATATTGCTGATCAGTGGTCGATAGAAAATTCAAATATATTTCAAGGATATTTTCATATTTTAGGAGGAACAATTTCGTCTTCAACACAGAGAAAAGAGGATTTATTAATTAATTCATTGGTTGAGAGAGTAAAAAGAGATGATATAGAAGAAGTAATTTTAGCAACTAGTGCTACTGTTGAAGGCCAAACAACAGCATTTTATATTCAAGAGAGTCTAAAAAAAACAAAAGCTAAAATTACAAGATTAGCACAAGGTTTACCTGTTGGTGGTGAAATAGAAACTCTTGATGATGGAACATTATTCTCTGCTTTTAAAAACAGATCTGAAATCAATTCAAGCTAGATTTTTTTTCTATTCTGTTTAAATGCAGAAGAGGCTCTGTATAACCTGATGGTTGATCTTTTCCTTTAAATATCAAGTCGCAAGCTGTTTTAAATGCTAAAGAATTTTCGAAATTATCTGACATCCTTACATAGTTCTTATCATTCTCATTTTGTTTATCTACAACTTTTGCCATGGCTTTCATGATTTCCATAACTTGAATTTTTGTTGTAACCCCGTGATGTATCCAATTAGCAATGTGTTGCGACGATATCCTCAATGTAGCTCTATCTTCCATAAGTCCAATATTATTTATATCAGGGACTTTTGAACAACCCACTCCTTGGTCAATCCATCTGACAACATAACCTAGCAGTGTTTGTGCTGAGTTAGTAATTTCCTTATTGATTTCATCAACTGACCAATTAGGTCTATCAGCCACAGGAATTGTCAATAGATCATCTAATTTAGATTGTTCACGCTTCATAATTTTTTTTTGTTCATCAAAAATGTTTATTTGATGATAGTGAAGAGCATGCAATGATGCTGCAGTTGGGGAAGGAACCCAGGCACAATTTGCACCAGCTTTTAAATGACTTATTTTTTCATCTAACATTTCCTTCATTTTATCTGGCATTGCCCACATACCTTTACCTATTTGTGCTTTACCTGAAAAACCACATTTAAGACCAATATCAACATTATTATTTTCATAAGCAGAAATCCATCTGGATGATTTCATATCCCCCTTTTTAATCATTGGACCAGCTTCCATGGAGGTATGCATCTCATCACCTGTTCTGTCTAAAAATCCAGTATTTATAAAAAAAACTCTATTTTTCAAAGTTCTTATACACTCCTTTAAATTTGCAGAAGTTCTTCTTTCTTCATCCATAATACCAATTTTGCAAGTATACTTTTGTAAGCCAAGTAATTCCTCGACTTTGGAAAAAATTAAGTCGGTAAATGCTGTTTCATCTGGTCCATGCATTTTTGGTTTTACAATGTAGATTGATCCAGTTCTTGAATTTTTCTTTTTTTTAAAGTCGTGTAATGCAGCAGTGGTTGTTATAAAAGCATCCATTATTCCCTCTGGCACTTCGCTACCATCATTTAAAATTATTGATGAATTGGTCATTAAGTGGCCTACATTTCTTATTAATAGCAAACTTCTTCCATGCAATTTAAGACCTTTTCCTTCTTTAGAAATGTAGCTTCTATCAGGATTAAGTTTTCTCTCTAATTTTTTTCCATTTTTTTCGAATTGTACTTTTAGATCCCCCCTCATTAGACCTAGCCAGTTTCTGTAACATGCTACTTTGTCTTCAGCATCAACTGCAGCAACACTATCTTCATTGTCACAAATTGTAGAAACCGCAGACTCTGCTATCACATCACTTATTCCGGCTATATCATGAGCAGCACTAAACGCTTTTGGATTAATTATAATTTCAAAATGCAGGTTATTATTTTTTATGATTATTGCTGTTGGCTTATTTACATCACCTCTGTGACCTACAAATTTATTTTCATCTTTAAGTTTATACTCTTTATCTTCTTTTAAAATTATAAGATTTTTATCTTTTATTTTAAGTGCAGATATATTTTTCCAACTAGTCCCATCAATTGGAATATATTTATCAAAAAATTCTCTGACATATTTTATTACTTCTTGTCCTCTATTTGGGTCGTATCTTTCACTCCCCCCTTCTTCTGACTCAATAATATTTGTACCATACAAACTATCATATAAACTTACCCATCTAGCATTAGCTGCATTGAGAGTGTATCTAGCATTCATTATTGGAACGACTAGTTGTGGTCCGGCAATTTGAGCAATTTCATCATCTACATTACTGGTCTCTATTTTGAAATCTGGTCCTTCCTCCTTTAAATAACCGATTTCTTTTAAAAACTTTTTATATTGCTCAATTTCGATTTCATTTCCTTTGTTATTTATATGCCAATCATCTATTTTTTTTTGTAAATTCTCTCTAATTTGGATCAGCTCTTTATTTTGAGGTGCTAAATCATGTACAGCATTATCAAAACCTTCCCAAAATTTTTCAGAAGATATATCTAAATCTTTTAGTAACTCCTTATTTACAAATGACAGCAATTCTTCTGAAATTTTTAGATTGTTCACATTTTGATAATTTTTAGACATAAATAATTTCTAAAACCCCCATAAAACTAAGTCAAATAATTAATAGTAGCATTGACATTTTGTTGTCAATTTCCATAGTTAATATCATAGAATATGAAAAATTATCTTAACTTTGAAAGTGATATAAAGAATTTAGAAGATGAATTAGATAAACTTAAAGATCCATATAATCAAAGTGGACTTTCAGAAGTAGATACACAAAAAATTTCTCAGATACAAAACGAGTTAGATGAAAAATTAAAAATGGTATATGCAAACTTAGACCCTTGGCAAACTACAATGGTAGCTAGACATGAGGATAGGCCGAAGTCAAAATTTTTTATAGATAATTTGTTTGAAGATTTCATCCCTTTATCAGGGGATCGTTTTTATGGTGAGGATCTTTCAGTACTATGTGGATTTGCAAAGTTTAATGGTTTATCAGTTTTAGTTATTGGACAGGAAAAAGGAGAGGATTTAGATTCAAGAATCAAAAGAAATTTTGGCATGATGAGGCCAGAAGGTTACAGAAAGACTATTCGATTAATGCAGCTGGCTGATAAATTTAATATACCAATCATATCATTTATTGATACTCCGGGCGCTTATCCTGGTGTTGGTGCTGAGGAAAGAGGTCAGGCAGAGGCCATCGCAAAATCAATAGAATGTTGTATGAAATTAAAAGTTCCAACGATTGCAATTGTTATTGGGGAAGGTGGCTCGGGAGGTGCAATTGCTCTTGCATCATCTAATAAAGTTTTAATGTTAGAAAATGCAATTTACTCAGTTATTTCTCCTGAGGGATGTGCAACAATTTTATGGCGAGATCCAAAAAAAATGCTTGATGCCGCTAAAGCGATGAAGCTTTCAGCTAAAGATTTACTAGAACTCGAGATAATAGATGAAATTATACCAGAGCCATCTGGAGGTGCGCATAGAGACAAAGATTTGATACTAGAAAATGTTAGAAATGCTTTAAATAAAAATTTAGAAAATTTTAAACAAATGTCTCCAGAGGAAATATTTGATGGTAGAAAAAATAAATTTTTAAAAATAGGTAGAAGTAAAGGATTTATGAGTAATTTAAATGAATTAAGTTCGCTAAATTTAGAAAAAAGTAATTTTAATCACTTTTTAAAATCCAAAAAAATATTTGTTGCAGGTGTTGGACTTACAATTTTTGTTATAGGATTGATTCTTTACTTTTTATAAAGCTCCACAACATCGCTTATATTTCTTACCAGAACCACACGGGCAAGGTTCGTTTCTACTTATTTTTTTATCAAATGCTTTTTTATAATTCTCTTTTTTTTCATCATTATCCACGTTTTTAGTTTGTGATTGAACTAAAGTTAGATTCATTAATATTGTTGTAAAATCTAGTTTCAATCTATTTAACAAACTTTCAAACAAGTGAAATGCTTCTTTTTTATATTCCACTAAAGGATCTCTTTGACCGTAAGATCTTAACCCGATAACTTGTCTAAGTTGTTCTAAATACTGAATGTGGGATTTCCAATTTATATCAATAGTTTGTAAAAAAATTCTTTTTTCTATATCCTGAGATTGATCTTTACCTAACAATTTTATTCTTTCCTCCCTGGAGTCTTGAAATTTCTTATTTAATGACTCCCTTAATTCTTTATCACTACAATTTGTAAGTTCCTCTAGGTATGAATATATAAAATTCTTTCCTAAAATTGATTTAAGTTTATTTTCAAAATCAGTGCTTTTAGGATTGGACTTTTTCTTTATTTTAAGTCTAATAAGGTCATCAATTATTTCGTTTAAAAAACTATTAGAATAATCAAAAATTGTGTCACTATTCATGGCATCTTCTCTTTGACTAAAGATTACATTTCTTTGGTCATTTAAAACGTTATCGAATTTAATTAATGTTTTTCTTATGTCAAAATTTCGAGCCTCTACCTTTTGCTGGGCTCTCTCTAAAGCTTTATTTATCCAAGGATGATCAATACTTTCTCCATCTTTAAGACCAAGTTTTTGTAATATATTATTCATTGAGTCTGATCCAAAAATTCTCATTAAATCATCTTCAAGACTTACATAAAAGATTGAATTTCCTTCATCACCTTGACGTCCCGATCTACCTCTTGCTTGATTGTCAACTCTTCGAGACTCCATTCTTTCAGTTCCAATTACAAATAATCCACCAAGTGATTTAATTTTTTCTTTATTCAACTTTAATTCTTCATCTGGAATTGAGCCTTTCTTTCCACCAAGCTGAATGTCTACTCCTCTACCAGAAATACTGGTAGTTATAATTACAGAATTTTCTTTGCCAGCGTTTGCGATTATTTCAGCTTCATTTTCATGATTTTTAGCATTAAGTACTTCATGTTTAATATTCTCTTTGTTTAATAGATTTGAATATATTTCAGATTTATTAATACTAGAGGTAAACACCAATAAAGGTTGACCTTTTTGATGGCACTCTTTTATCTTTCTAATGATAGCATCATTTTTTTCAGTCTCTGTTCTAAATATTTGGTCATTAAAATCATTTCTTATCATTTTTTTATTAGTTGGAATGACAACTACTGGAAGATTATATATTTCGTAAAATTCTTGAGATTCTGTTACTGCTGTTCCAGTACAACCAGAAATCTTATCATATAATTTAAAATAATTTTGATAAGTAATTGAAGCTAAAGTTTGATTTTCAACTTTTATGGGAATTCTTTCTTTTGCTTCCAAGGCTTGATGAAGCCCATCACCAAATCTTCTTCCTTCAAGAATTCTACCGGTTAATTCATCTATAATTTTCAACTCATCATCTTGAATGATGTAATCTTTACCTTTTTGAAATAAATGATTTGCTCGTAAAGCTTGATTTACATGGTGAACCAAACTCAAGTTTTCAGGATCATAAAAGTTATTATTTTTTAAAATTCCTGCATTTGAAAAAATTTTTTCAATATTGTTTATTCCATCATTGGTTAAAAGTACATTTTTGTCCTTTTCATCAACCTCGTAGTCTTTTTCTTTTAAAAATCTGATTAATTTATCTATAGCCAAATATTGGGTTGTTCTATCCTCTGCTGCTCCAGAAATAATCAATGGTGTTCTGGCCTCATCAATTAGACAGGAGTCTATTTCATCAACTATAGCAAAAAAGTGTTCCCTTTGTACCATTTCATCTTTTGAAAATTTCATATTATCTCGTAAATAATCGAAACCTAATTCACTATTAGTTGCATAAGTAATGTCACAATTATAATTTTGCTTTCTTTGAGAGTCGTCTTGATCATTGTTTATGTAACCAGATGTTAATCCTAAAAAGTTATAAATCTCACCCATTTCTTGAGAATCTCTTTTAGCGAGGTAATCATTTACAGTCACGATGTGAACCCCTTTTTCATGAAGAGCATTAAGATATGCAGCAAGAGTAATAGTAAGCGTTTTTCCTTCACCAGTTTTCATTTCAGCAATTTTAGACTCTTGTAGGACTATTCCGCCTACTAACTGTACATCGAAATGTCTTTCTCCTCTTTTTCTTCTTGAGGCCTCCCTGACTAATGCAAAAGCCTCAGGCAATATCTGCTCAATTTTTTCTCCTTTTTTAATTTTTTCTTTAAATTCGATAGTTTTTTTTGGAAAGTCCTCATCTTTTAAATTTTTGATTTCTTCTTCTAATGAATTAATTTTGTTTACAATTTTAGCAATTCTATCAAGTTCTCTTTGATTATTGGATTTAATTAGTTTTGAGAAAAAGTTAAGTGGATTTAGCATCAGTTTTTGATTTATTATTTACTTATAACCATTTATATAATCATTAAATAATTATTTTAAATAGAATGGGTATTAATTTAACAAATTTTCTATCATCTAAATCAAAAAGCAAGAGATTAAACGAATTTCAAGATCTTGATCATATTGATGGTGTAGCGATTTCTACGATTAGTGCTGACTTATATAATAGTTCTCGAGATGATTTAGTCATGTTTTATTTTAGAGATGGAGTTAACTATGCGTCTGTTTATACCCAATCCAAAATAATTTCTGAAAATATAAAATGGAATTTAAATCAAAAAGCTAAAAAAATTTTTTCATTAATAGTGAACACAAGAAATGCTAATTGTTTCACTGGAAAACAAGGTTATAAAAGTCTCGAAAAAATTGCAGAAATTATCTCTCAAAAATTAACACAAAAACAGAAAGAGGATGAAGATCAACCAAAAAAAATTAATTCAAAGGAAATAATTTTTGGATGTACCGGAACTATTGGTGAGATTTTTCCTGAGGAAAAAATAATCAATAAAATTCCTGAACTAATTGAGAAAATAAAATATACGCAAAATAAGTATATCTGGATGAAGTCTGCATTAGGGATAATGACTACCGACACTCAGCCTAAAATGGCAATGGAAGAATGTTCAATTGGTGGAAGTGATATAAAGATATTTGGGGTTGCTAAAGGCTCAGGCATGATACAACCTGATATGGCTACAACCTTAGCATATATTTTTACTGATGCAGATTTACCAAATGATGTACTTAAAAAACTTTTAAAGAAAAATATTTCTAATACTTTTAACGCTATCAGCTGTGATAGTGATACTAGCACTAATGATATGGTTTCAATTTTTTCAACAGGTAAGTCAAAACATCCTAAAATTAAAAATGCTAATGATGAAAAAATTAAAAACTTTGATTTTGCTTTAAATAAGGTTTTATTAAATTTAGCTAAAAGAGTTGTAGCTGATGGTGAAGGTGCTTCAAAATTTATAACTGTTAATATTCAGGGGTGCAAAAATGAAGATGATGCAAAAAAAATAGCTTTCTCAATTGCAAATTCACCTTTAGTAAAAACAGCTATCTCAGGCGAAGATGCCAATTGGGGAAGAGTGGTAATGGCAATAGGAAAAGCAGGTGTACAAATTAAACATGAAAAATTGTCTATTAAATTTGGTGAGATAAGTGTTGTTTCTAATGGAAAGCTGAATTCTAATTATAATGAGGATGAAGTATCCGAATATATGAAAAGTGATAGCATTGATATTAATGTTGATATCTCCTGTGGTTCCAAAAGTTTCAAAGTTTACACGATGGATTTGACAAAAAAATACATTGAGATTAATGGAGATTATCGAAGTTAGATTTGTTCTATTGAAATTTATAGAACTATTACTAAATAATTATTATGATCAAATATAAGTTGATTTGCAAAAATTGTGATTTCTCATTTGATAGCTGGTTTGCTTCATCTAAAGAGTATGAAAAACTCAAAAGTAAAAATTTTTTAAATTGCCATAAATGTAATTCTCAAAAAGTTGAAAAAACTTTAATGGCTCCTCAATTAATAAATAGAAATAGCATCGATAATCTTGAAAAAAAGAACACGAAATTAAATGAGATAAAAAACAAGATTAAAGAGTATCAAAAATTTATCAAAAGTAATTTTGATTATGTGGGTGAAAATTTTGCTTACGAAGCAAGATCATTACACTATAATAAAAAAAATAAGAAAAAAGGTATTTATGGCTCAGCTACAAAAAATGAAATTCAAGAACTTAAGGAAGAAGGAGTTGAAGCTGAAATGATACCATGGATTGAAGATAAGAGTAATTAAACTTTATTAAATTTTCCAATATAATTAATGGATTTATCTGAGCTTATCGACCATTTGTCGGTAATAATATTAAACTTCATTCCGTCTAGATTTTGTAATTGAAGATTATATTTTTTAGAAATTTTAATTAAATCATTTGGATCTATAAATTTATCCCATTCGTGTGTCCCAATCGGTAGCCATCTTAAAATATACTCCGCACCTATTATTGCAAATAGATAAGATTTTAAAGTTTTGTTTATTGTTGCAACAAACATTATACCCTCTTTTTTTAATAGTGATGAACATGATTTTAAAAAAATATCAACGTCTTCAACATGTTCAATAATTTCCATATTCAAAATTACATCAAATTTTCTATCTATTTTTAAATTTTCTGGTGAGGCAGTTAGATAATTAATTTTTAAATTATTCTTTTTTGCATGAAGTTTTGCAACTTGTATATTTTTTTCTGATGCATCTATGCCAGTTACTTCTGCTCCTAATCTGCTCATAGGTTCTGATAGTAAACCACCACCACACCCAATATCTAATAATCTAATTTTTTGTAATGGCTTATCTGAATTTTCAAGTTTAAAACTATTAATTATTTTTTCCTTTATATATGAAATTCTAATAGGATTAAATTTATGTAATGGTTTAAATTTACCAGTAGGATCCCACCATTCTTCTGCAATTCTAGAAAATTTCTCTATTTCTTTTTTATTTATTGTGCTAGTTTTCATTACAAGATTAACAATATATTGAAGATGTATTTAATCAATAAATTTTAATTAAAAATATTTATCATGAAAATTGTAGTATTAAAATTTGGTGGAACATCAGTTGGTACAATTGAAAAAATTAAAAAAGTTACTGATATTATCATTGAACATAAAAAGAAAAAAAACAAAGTAATAGTTGTTTCTTCAGCTATGAGTGGTGTGACAAATGATTTGATCAAAAAATCAAAACAGATTAGTAACAATTTCATAGATTCCGAATATGATGTTTTAGTATCATCAGGTGAGCAGGTCGCATGCTCCTTAATAGCTGGAAGATTAAACCACAAAGGTTTCAAATCAAGATCTTGGCTAGGTTGGCAAATACCGATTTTCACTAATGGTCCTTACACAAACTCAAGAATTCAACAAGTGAATAAAAATAAATTATTAAGATTTCTTAAAGAAGGAGGGATTCCTATTATTACCGGCTTTCAAGGGGTAAATATGAACGAGAGAGTAACCACGATAGGTAGAGGAGGTTCAGATGCAAGTGCAATTATGATTGCAAAATCCTTTAAAGCACAAAGATGTATTATTTATACAGATGTAGAAGGTGTATACACCACAGATCCAAATAAATTAAAAAAAGCAAAAAAAATTAAAGTAATTTCTTATGAGGAAATGTTAGAAATGGCATCTTTGGGTGCTAAAGTTATGCAGCCTGTTTCAATTCAAGATGCAAGATTAAATAGAATTAATATTGAGGTAAAATCTTCATTTATAAAAAAACCTGGAACATTAATTACAAAAAGAACAAATTTAAATAATAATAGAATTATTACAGGAATTTCTTCAACGCATAATGATGCAAAAGTTACTTTAGTTGGTGTAAAAGATAGACCAGGTGTGGCAGCATCAATTTTTAAACCACTATCAATCAATTCTATAAACGTTGATATGGTAGTACAAAATATTTCACCGAATGGAAAAGAAACTGATTTAACTTTTACGATTAAAGCTGAAGATCTCAACAAAACAAAAAAGATAATTCAAGAAAACAAAAGTATAAAATTTAAAAAAGTGTTATTCCAAAAAGGGGTTTCTAAAATATCAATAATTGGTGTTGGAATGATAACAACTCCTGGTGTTACTTTTAGAATGTTTCAAGCCTTAGCAAATAAAAAAATTAACATCCAAGTTATATCAACATCTGAAATTAAAATATCTGTTTTGATTAATAAAAAAGATGCTAAAAAAGCCTTAGTTACATTGCATAAAGAATTTAAATTACAAGAATAAAAAAATGAGCATCAGACCTTTTAGAGATATTAAAAGACGAAAGACCAAAACTATAAATGTAGGCGATGTTAAAGTTGGAGGTGAAAATCCTATAACTGTACAATCAATGACCAATACCTTAACATCAGATGTTAAGAGTACAATTAAACAAATTCAAGAAATACAATCTGAAGGAGCTGACATTGTTAGAGTTTCTTGTCCTGATGAGTCGTCATCTAAAGCACTTAAAGAAATTACAAAACACGTTAGTATTCCAATAGTTGCAGATATACATTTTCATTATAAGAGAGCAATTGAAGCTGCAGAAAATGGAGCAAGTTGTTTGAGAATAAATCCTGGAAATATTGGAGATAAAAAAAAAATTGTTGAAGTAATTAAATCTGCTAGAGATAATAATTGTTCAATCAGAGTAGGCGTTAATGCTGGTTCATTAGAAAAAGATATACTAGAAAGATTTAAAGAACCTTGTCCGGAGGCACTGGTAGAAAGCGCAATAAGAAATATTGAAATTTTAGAGGATATGGATTTTTCAAATTTAAAAGTAAGCGTAAAATCTTCTGACGTCTTTTTATCCGTAGAGGCCTATCGTCAACTTTCAAAGAAAATAGATTATCCACTTCACTTGGGAATCACTGAAGCTGGTAGTTTTATATCAGGGAGTATTAAATCCTCAATTGGCTTAGGAATTCTCCTTAAAGAGGGAATTGGAGATACAATTAGGGTGTCTCTTTCTGATGATCCAGTAAAAGAGGTGGCGATTGGAAATGAGATACTAAAATCATTGAATCTTAGAAATAGAGGAGTAAAGATTATTTCCTGTCCGTCCTGTGCAAGACAAGGTTTTCAAGTAATTGATACTGTAAGGGTCTTAGAGGAAAAATTATCACATATCAAGACACCAATCACTCTCTCAATTATCGGATGTGTTGTTAATGGTCCTGGGGAGGCTGCGATGACAGATGTAGGAATTACAGGTGGGCAAAAAGGAAGTAATATGCTTTACCTCTCTGGTGTTCAAAGTGAAAAAGTTATGACAGATGAAATGATAACGAGAGTGATTCATGAAGTTGAAAAGAAAGCTTCCGAATTAGAGAATAATTCAAAATGATACCAGAAAAAACTATCGAAGAATTAATTACTCGACATTCTTCTCTAGAAAAAGATTTAGCATCAGGAAATGTAGACAAGAAATTGTTTGCAGAAAAATCAAAAGAATATTCTGATTTAAATGAAATTGTTTATAGCGCAAAGAAATATGCTTCATATAAAAATGATAAAAATGAACTAGAAAAAATTCTAAATGATAAAAATTCTGATGAGGAGTTAATGAAGATGGCTCATACTGAATTAAGTGACCTTAACTCACAATTTGAGAAAAATGAAAAGAAATTAAAATTATTTTTACTACCAAAAGATGAGGCTGATAAAAAAAATGCTATTATAGAGATAAGAGCTGGAACTGGTGGTCTAGAGGCAAGTTTATTTGCAGGTGATTTATTCAAAATGTATGAAAAAGTTTGTAATAAAAAAAAATGGTCTCTGGAATTAATATCTATTTCTAGAAGTGATGCGGGTGGATTAAAAGAAGTTATAGCGTCTATTAAGGGTAACAATATCTATTCAACTTTAAAATATGAAAGTGGTGTACATAGAGTTCAAAGAGTCCCAGATACAGAAACTCAAGGTAGAGTTCACACTTCAGCTGCAACTGTTGCTGTGT
>OCVP010000663.1_pt1 | contig 15284 bp, 17 predicted proteins | sample 1539171 | NCBI WGS metagenome assembly OCVP01 (sample SAMEA51879418, study PRJEB22527) | metagenome
TTCAATGATTTCAAGTTACACATATTATCGTGGAAGGATGGGTGAGCTGGTTTAAACCAGCGGTTTGCTAAACCGCCGTACGCTTGAAAAGGTGTACCGAGGGTTCGAATCCCTCTCCTTCCGCCACTAATAGAGCGGATTATTTCTAAAAAAATCTTTTAAAAATATTGGTTTTTGAGACAAAATGTATCTATAAACATTGTAATTCTCCATAACCCTCTGAACATAGTTTCTGGTCTCTTTAAACTTAATAAGCTCTACCCAATCAACATAATCGATTTGTTTCTTTTGAGGATCTTTATTTATTTTTTTCCAATACTTCACTCTTTTTGGTCCTGCATTATATGCTGCTACAGCGAAAGGGTAGGATCCATCATAATCAAGAATTAAACCTGCAATATAAAAAGATCCTAAATTTATATTATACTCAGGACTTGTTGTTAAACGAGATTTTGAATAAGAAACTTTTGCCTGCTTAGCAACTGTCTTTGCAGTATAAGGCATCAACTGCATTAAACCTTGTGCTCCAACTCTACTTCTTGCAGATATATCAAACTCACTTTCTTGTCTTATAATAGATAATATTAAAGCTTGTTCTGGTATTTTTCTTGATCCAACTTTATTCGGAGTGCTTATTACTGGATAATTATATTTGTTATGAAACCTTTTTTGATAAGATGCTATTTTAGAAACCTGAATAGCAAAATCAAATCTAGAGATGTCAGTTGCTAGTTTTGCTGCCAATATTTCACTCCCTGCTGAAACATTGTCATTTGCTAGAAATCTTAAAATATGTTTCGTATATTTATCTTTTTTTACTTCATCTAATAAATGTACTATTGCGACTAATTTATTTTTGTAAAAACTTTCAGCATAATTTTTATCAACTTGAGTACTTTCTTTAAGTTCAAAAGTTTTATTTGGATATATTTTCATATGAGATAATTGACCATAATAGGTTGTTAGATATTTTGAACCTTCTTTAAACCATTTATCTGCTTCCTCCTTATTATTTAGTGCTAAATTCGCTTTTCCAAGCCAATAAGCACCTCTTGATAAACTAATTGGATATCCAACATTATTATAAAATTTAGTAAAATGACTTTTTGCTAAAATTGGGTCTTTTAAGAAACTTAAAGCAATCCATCCACTCATCCATTCAGCTTCAGCTAATTCAGCACCCTCTGATAGACCATGTTTACTTGTAATTTTATAAGCTTGCTCATATCTTTTCTTATAAATAAGTGATCTCGCAATTATTGATCTTTCAACCCACCATTTATCTGGGCGAACCATATAGTCTTTATTATTTTTGATACTTAGTAAAATTTCTAAAGAACTATCAACTCTTCCTCTTTTCCTTCTCCATTTGAGTCTATCATAATTTAAACCTGCATCCTTTTTTAAACTTGCAGGTACATTCGATATAGCGCTATCAACACCATAAGATCTGCTCATTAACAGTTGCCTTGCTGTATATAAAAGTTGATAATCTTTAGGTAGATATCTTAACATTCTTTTAAGGTCCCAATATTTATTCTCCCAAGCTAAATAATCAGCTCTTTTAATATAATCACTACTGTTCAAATATTTTTTAAATTTCTTTCTAAAAAAAATAAGATCATTTTTACTTAAATCAGCTGTAATAAATCCTTCTTTTATTAAATTTATAGCTGTCTCTTTATTTTTTGATAACAAAGCATCGCCTAGCATCATTTTTCCAAATCCACTTAAAGGAGGGTGTTTATCGAACCACTGTATAATTTCATTTTTAGTATGATTTTTAGAATTTATTTTATGCTCTCCTAAGTAACGAACTCTATCTATCCTTGGATAATCTTTTACTCTTTCGATAAACTGTTTATATTCTGTAAAAGTAGCCCTGTTACCAGTTGTAAGTAGATGTCTCCATTGAATAAAATCATAAATAGATTTTGCTCTTGCTTTACTTGCAGCTTTTTTTGCATCCTTCCAATTACTTTTCTCCATAAATGAAATAGCTTGTTTTGCATATCTCAAATCTCTATCGCTATAAAATTTTTGTTTTTTTATCTTTCTTAATTTTTCTTTAACTATTAGAGGCTTATTTTTTGGAATTATTACACCATCAATTTTCTTAAATATCTCCGTGGTAGTAATTTTTATTTCCTTTTGAATTTCATCTTCTTTTTCAGATGGTTTTGGTAGAGGAATGATTTCAGCTATTTTTTTTGTTGTATTTTTTTCATTTAAATCTGGTTTTTTAATAGGAAGTATAGTTTCATTTGAAAAAGCAGATTGAAACGATAAGAAAAAAAGGATAATTGTTGTTAATAATTTTAAATACATTTTATTAAATCAAACAACTTATGTTATAAATAATTATGTTTAAAGGATCAAATGTAGCATTAATTACACCGTTTAAAGACAACAAGCTTGACGAAGAAAGTTACATAAAAATAATAAATCATCATCTGGAAAATGGAACAAATGGGTTAGTTCCAGTTGGAACAACAGGTGAGTCACCAACATTATCACATGATGAACATGAGAGAACAATTGAATTGTGTATAAAAGAAGCAACTGGCAAACTTCCCATAATAGCCGGCACAGGATCTAATTCTACAGAAGAAGCCGTATCATTAACTAAACACGCTGAAAAAGCTGGTGCGGATGGTGCTTTAGTTGTTACACCATATTATAATAAACCCACTCAAGAAGGATTATATCAACATTATAAATCAATCAATGATAACTGTGGAATTCCAATTATAATTTATAATATTCCAAGCCGTTCAGTAATCGATATGAGCGTTGAAACAATGGCTAGATTATATGAACTAAAAAATATAGTTGGAGTTAAAGATGCAACTGGTGATCTAAATCGTGTTGATCAACAAAAAGAAAAAATGGGTAATGATTTCATTCAACTTACTGGAAACGATGATAATGCTTTTGAATTTAATAAACGAGGAGGAGTTGGAACAATTAGTGTTACAGCAAACGTAGCTCCTAAATTATGTTCTGAATTTCAAAAATTATCAAAATCTTCAAATGAGGATGATTTAAAAAAAGCTCAACAACTTGATGATATGTTGCAACCGTTGCATAAAAATTTATTTATAGAAAGCAATCCTTCACCAGTTAAGTATGCTGCTAAATTACTTGGTCTATGCGATGATACTGTAAGATTACCTTTGGTAAAAATAACTGAAAATACAAAAAAGGAAGTCGAGAAAGCATTGAAAGTAGCAAAACTTATTGATGAGTGATAAATCTACATCTGGCATCAAGATCATTACAATAAATCGAAAAGCATCTTTTAATTTTTTCTTTAAGGAAATCTTAGAAGCAGGAATTGTACTAAAAGGTTCTGAAATAAAATCTGTAAGAGATGGAAAAGTAAATATTGCAGAGTCATACGCAGTAGAAAAAGAAGGAGAAATTTTTTTAATTAATTCACATATACCCATATATAAACAAGCTAGTTATTCAAATCACAATCCTTACTCAGAAAGAAAATTGTTATTTAACAAAAGGGAAATTAACAAACTAATTGGTAAAATGAACGAGGATGGTCTAACTTTAGTTCCAACTAAAATGTATTTTAAAAAAGGTAAAGCTAAAGTTGAAATAGCAGTTGCAAAGGGCAAAAAACAATACGATAAGCGACAAACCAAAAAAACTAAAGATTGGAACCGTGAAAAAGCGAGATATTTCAGACGCTCAAGTTAAAAATGTATATCTATCAATAGGTTCTAATTTAGGAAATAGAATACATTTTTTAGAAAAATCTAAATATTTATTGGAAACTCATGATATTAAAATTATCAAAACATCTAGTTATTATGAGACTGAGTCATGGCCAGATCCTAGTTTTCCAAAATTTATTAATGCTGTATTACTGATAAAAACAAAATTAAATCAATTTGAGCTGTTTAAAATAATTAAGTCTATAGAAAAAAAATTAGGCAGAAAAATAGCTCCTCAAAATCATCCAAGAAATTGTGATATTGATATATTAGACTTTAATGGAAAGATAACTAAATCAAATAAAAAATTGATCAATTTAGAGATCCCACATCCAAGAATGCATAATAGAAACTTTGTACTTATGCCACTGTTTGAAATATGCAAAAATTGGTCTCACCCAAAATTAAAAAAAAATATAGTAAAACTCTTATCTTCTTTAAAAAAAAATAATTTAAGAAGTATTAAAGTTATCTAAATAAGTGATATAATAAATTTATGCTAAATTCTGACGAATTAATAAATAAGGTTAAATCATACAATAAGTTTCTTAACCCAGAAACTCTAAGCAAAGCATATGATTTTGCAGTGAAAGTTCATAAAGATCAAAAACGACAATCAGGAGATCCCTACGTCATTCATCCTGTTGCTGTTGCAAATATTTTAACCGAACTTAAGTTGGATAGTGCAACGATAGCAACTGGTTTACTTCACGATACCATAGAAGATACTTATGCAACTTATAAAACTATAGAAGAACAATTTGGAAAAGAAGTTGCTGATTTGGTTGATGGAGTTACAAAAATTTCAGTTTTTGAAAACCAAGCTATTTCTAATTCAAAAGCTGAAAATTTTAGAAAACTCATCCTGGCAACTTCTAAAGATATTAGAGTCCTTCTTGTGAAACTTGCAGATCGTTTGCATAATATGCGAACTTTGAAGGCTATTGATAAAGAGGAAAAAAGAAAAAGAATTGCTAAAGAAACTATGGAAATTTATGCTCCTCTAGCTGATAGAATGGGAATGAATAGAATAAGAGATGAACTTGAAGATCTTTCTTTCGATATTTTAAATCCTGAAGCAAGAAAAATGATCAAAGATAGATTAGACACAATAAAAGATAATAATTTGATTAATTATAATTCAGTTCTTAGTGAATTTGAAAATCTATTAAATGAAAATAATATTGATTTTAAAATTTATTCTAGAGAAAAAACACCTTTTTCTATTTGGAGAAAAATACAAAAAAAAAGAACCTCACTAGAGCAAATTACAGACATAATTGGTTTTAGAATAATTTTAGATAATGTTGAAAATTGTTACAAAACCTTAGGCGTAATTCATAATAAATGGAATTGCATACCTGGTAGATTTAAAGATTACATTTCATCTCCAAAAATAAATAATTATAAATCTCTTCATACAGCAGTGATCGGTCCAAATAAAAGACCTATTGAAATACAACTAAGAACACAACAAATGCATGAATTTGCGCAAAGAGGTATAGCTTCTCATTGGAAATATAAATCGTCAGAAAAGTTTAACTCTTTAACTTGGAAGGAATATGATTGGTTAGCAGATCTAGTAGAAATTATTGATAAAAATGAAAATCCTGAACATTATTTTGAGTATACAAAACTGCAAATGTTTCAAGAAAATGTTTTTTGTTTTACACCAAAAGGCTCAGTTATAAAATTACCCAAAGAAGCAAGTCCAATTGATTTTGCTTATGCTGTTCACACTAAAGTAGGTGATACTGCGATTGGATGTGAAATAAATGGAAAGGAAAGTCCTTTACAATCAATATTGCGAAATGGAGATGTAGTTAAAATATTAACATCAAAAAAAGATTCACCTTCTTTGCATTGGATAACAAGTGCTAAAACCGGTAAAGCTAGAGCTGCTATAAGAAGATACTGGCAATACAAAGAAGACAGCAAGCCTACTGAAAAAAAATATAACACTACACTTTGGATGTCTTTACCTGACAGACCTGGAATATTAGGTGACGTTACAACAATGATTGGAACCAATAATGTAAATATTTCAAGTGTTGAAATGGTAGAAAAGACTAAAAGAACCATTAATTTTAGGTTCAACCTAATTATTCAAGATTTGAAAAACTTTACAAAACTTATTAGTGAGCTAAAACAGAAAGAATATAACTTCAAAATAATTAGACATAAAAACAAAAAATATGCTTTCTTTAAAAGATTCTTTAGCGGTTTTAAAAAAAACTAAGGCACTTTTAGAAGGACATTTTGTTTTATCTTCAGGTTTACATTCACCCCAGTATGTTCAGTGTGCTAAATTATTAAGTTATCCAAAAAAATCAGAAAAATTTTGTAAATCCTTAAGCACTAAAATAAAAAAAAAATTCAAAAAAATTGATATAATTTTGTCACCAGCTATGGGCGGTATTGTAATAGGTTATATCGTTGGAAGTTTATTGAATAAGGAGACAATATTTTGTGAAAGAGTTAATGGGAAATTTACTTTAAGAAGAGGTTTTTCAATTAAAAAAAATTCTAAAGTTTTGATAGTAGAAGACGTAATTACTACAGGTAAGTCAAGTTTAGAATGTGCTCGACTTGTAAAAAAATATAAATCAAAAGTAGTTGGATATGCGTGTTTGATTAATAGATCTAGTAAACCAAGTTTAAAAATTAAAGATAAAAATATTGTTTCGCAAATTAAATTAGAAATACCAACTTATAAAAAAAATGATTTACCAATTGAGTTAAAAAAAATTCCAATTACAAAACCTGGAAGTAGATATTTAAAATGAAATCTAGACTAGGTGTTAACGTAGACCATATTGCAACATTAAGAAACGCCAGAGGAGAGGGGCATCCTGATCCTATTTCATATGCAAGACAAGTTATGAATTTTGGTGCAAATTCTATTACTATTCATTTAAGAGAAGATCGTAGACATATTCGAGATGAAGACGTAGCTATATTTTCAAAAATTAAAAGAGTACCAATAAATTTAGAAATGGCTGCTAACAATGAAATGCTTAAAATTGCATTAAAATATAAACCTAATTTTGTTTGTATAGTTCCTGAAAAAAGGAATGAAATAACCACCGAAGGAGGTTTAAATATCACAAAAAATAAAAAAATAATTAAAAAAGTAATTAGTAAATTAAATTCAAAAAAAATTAGAACAAGTCTTTTCATCAATCCAAATATTAAAGATGTTTTTGCATCAAAAGAATTAAATGCGAAATGTGTGGAACTTCATACAGGAAAATTTGCTTTAAAAGTTAAAAATAACAAAAATTATTTAGTCGAGTTCAAAAAAATAAAAAATTGTGCCACGTTAGCAAAAAAACTAGGAATGGAAGTTCATGCAGGTCATGGCCTAGATTATAAATCAACTAAAATTTTAAGAAAGATTAAATCTATAGAGGAATTTAATATTGGACATTTTATAATTGGAGAGGCCATCATGTTTGGTATGAAAAAAGTAATCACTAATTTTAGAAAAATATTAAACTAATGATAATTGGTAACGGTGTTGATATTATTGATAATAAAAGAATAGAAAAATCCCTAAAAATTAAAGGTTTTAAAAAAAGACTCTTTACATTGAATGAAATTAAACAATCAAAAAAATACAGAAACAAAACGAATTACTTTGCAAAAAGATTTGCTGCTAAAGAAGCTTTTGTTAAATCAATAGGCACAGGCTTTAGAGATAATATTAATTTTAATGATATTGAAATATACAATAATAAGAAAGGATCACCTAAAATTAAAATTTCACAGAAAATACAAGATATATTAAAAAAAAAATTTAAATTAAAGAATTACGATATACATCTTTCACTTTCAGATGAAAAAAACCACTCAATTGCATTTGTTATTTTGAATAGAAAAAAATGAAAAATTTCATAATTGATAATACTAAAACATTATTTTATGCATTAATAATTGCAGTATTTATAAGATCAATATTAATCCAGCCATTTTATATACCATCATCATCAATGGAAACTAACTTGCTTGTGGGTGACAGATTATTTGTTACAAAATTTTCTTACGGATATAGTAAACATTCATTTCCTTTTAGTCCTCCTATTTTTAAAGGACGTATATTAAATAAAAACCCTAAAAGAGGAGATGTTATAGTTTTTAAAACACCTGCTGATAATCGTACAGATTATATTAAAAGATTGATTGGTTTACCAGGTGATACAATACAATTTATTGATGGTGATTTATATATAAATTCTAATCAAGTATTAAAAACAATTAAAAGCAAAAATGATAAGTTATATTGTGGATCATCCCAAATTGATGTCAATATATTTGAAGAAAAACTTCCAAATGGAAAAAGTTATTTAGCTGCATATAGAACCGATATAACTTTTTCTAATTCAGATAAATACATTGTTCCTGAAAATCACTTTTTTTTCTTAGGTGACAATAGGGATTGTTCTAAAGACAGCAGATTTCTATCTGAAGTTGGTTATGTTAATCAAAATAATTTAGTTGGAAAAGCACAAATTTTATTTTTTTCATCTAATCCAAGGAAAGGAAGTATCTTTAACATTTTCAAATGGAATGAAATAGTTCGATTTGAAAGATTTTTTAATAAAATAATTTAAATAAATGAAGTTAAACAAACTACAAAAGAAAATAGGTATTAGCTTTAAAGATGATAAACTATTGATACAAGCCTTAACACACAAAAGTTTTGATACAAAAAATAATTATGAAAAACTAGAATTTTTAGGTGATAGAGTTTTAGGGTTTGTTATATCAAAGAAACTTTTAGAGTTATATCCAAATGAAAAAGTAGGTATGATTGACAAAAAACTTGCAAATTTAGTTAATAAAAATAAGTGTTTTGAAATTGGCAAGGAATTAGAATTGGATAATTATATTTTAACAGGAAACACAGAAAAGAAAAAAAAAGTCAATATTGAAAAAAAAATTATATCTGATTGTTGTGAGTCTTTGATAGGAGCAATTTATATAGATAAAGGTTTTGAGGTTTCGTCAAAATTTATATTAAATTATTGGAAAAATTATTTAAATTTATCAGATATTACTGTAATCGACTCCAAAACAAGATTACAAGAATATTCATTAAAGAAATTTAAAGCATTGCCAATATATAAACTTATTTCTAATACAGGACCAAGACATAAACCAAATTTTAAAATTAGTGTAAAAATTAAGGATAGCAAAACAGTTATCGCTGATGGTAGTTCAAAAAAAAATGCAGAACAAGCCGCAGCTATGAAACTTTTAGAAACTATTAAAATATAATGAATTGGCAAGATAAAGGTTACTTACTTTCAAAAAATAAATATAATGAAAATTCTGTAATATCTGAATTTTATACTGAAGATCACGGAAAAATTTCAGGAATTATTTTTGGAGGAACTTCAAAAAAAATAAAAAACTACCTATTTGAGGGTAATAAATTGCATATAAATTATAATTCAAAATCTCAATCAAAAATTGGTTCTTTAAAAGTTGAAATTGATGAATTTAAAACTCCTTACTTTTTAGAAGATAAGCAAAAACTCCTTTGTATAATTTATACAATGAATTTGATTAAAATTTTAACAGTAGAGAACGAAAAAAATAGAGAGATTTATTACTTAATTGATAATTATTTTGAGATATTAAAAGATGAAGAGTGGCTTTCAAAGTTTGTAAATTGGGAGTTAAACTTTTATAAATTAATTGGATATGACATAGACTTTAATGATTATGTAGAAAAAGTTTCTGAAGGTAATAAAATTAATTATAAATTAAAAAATTCTGGCAAAATCATTCCAAATTTTTTAGTAAATAAAGATGAAGAAGATATAAGCTTTGAAGATACTTTTGATGCTTTAAAAATTGTAGGAGATTTTTTAGATAAAACAATAGTTAAACCGAACAATCTTAATTTTCCCAAAACAAGATTTAATTTTCAAAATTCTTTAAAATTAATCTAGTTTTATTTGATCAGCAAAATAGGTTATAATTGCACTTGCTCCAGCTCTTTTAAAGGAAACTAGACTTTCATATATCGATTTTTTATCTAATATATTCTTTGAAATTGCATTTTGTATGAGACTATATTCTCCTGATACTTGGTATGCAATAACTGGAATTTTAAAATTATTCTTAACTTCCCTAATTATATCAAGATAAGGCATCCCTGGTTTTACTATAATCATGTCTGCTCCTTCTTTTATATCTAATGCAACTTCTCTTAATGATTCATAATTGTTTTTAAAATCCATTTGATAAGTTTTTTTGTCTCCTTTTAAGAGACTTCTTGATCCAACAGCATTTCTGAATGGGCCATAAAAACTTGATGCATACTTAACAGCATATGATAAAATTTGAACATCTTTAAGATTATTTTTATCTAAAGCTTTACGAATTTTTAAAACTCTACCATCCATCATATCTGATGGTGCAATCACATCGCAACCCATTTTTGCCTGCAATATTGATTGTTTAATCAAGATTTCTAATGTTTCATCATTTAAAATTTCATTTTTTTTAATTATTCCATCATGTCCATGTGATGTATATGGATCTAATGCAACATCACACATTATTCCAATTTCGTTCTTATAATTTTTTTTGATGAATTTTATTGCTTGGCAAACTAAATTATTTTCATTTAATGCTTCATTTCCATATTCATCTCTTTTTCTTGGATTTGTATAAGGGAATAAAGCTACCATTGGTATTCCCAATTTTAGTGCTTTATCAACTACACTTTTTAATTTATCAATAGAGTACCTAAAAACATTTGGCATTGAATTAATTGGAACTTTTTTTGCTTTTCCTTCAGTAAGAAAGATAGGTAAAATAAAATCATTGTAAGATAGATCATTATCTTGAACTAATCTTCTAGACCAACTGAATTTTCTTGATCTTCTCAATCTTAAATTAGGATAGCTACCTGTGATAATCATTATCAATTAATTTTTTTGATGCGACAATAGTAATATTTAATATAATAGTCTATAAGATAGTAGAGCACCGATGTCACAATTATTCAATGATTTTCAAAAACAAGACGTAAAATTTGATATCATAAAATTAAAACAAGCTTGCGATGAAGTATTAAAAATAAAAGGTTTTGATACAAGTCTTGGAATACCTCACTTCGCTGGTATACCTTTAAATCAAATTCCAGGTGATCCAGATTCTGTTAAAGGAAATAATGTAAGAGGCATTTATTGGACTAAGCCAGATAGTACAGGTGTTGAGGTACAGAGGGAAAGTAAAATTGATGAACATAAATATACAGAATTTGTTGACGATTTTAAAAATACTTATTTCAAAGAAGTTTATGATCAATTAACAAAAAAGTATAAATTAGGTAGGATGAGACTTCTTCTTAAAGAGCCAAGATCAACATTGAGTTGGCATAGAGATCCTGAGCCAAGGCTTCATATACCTATATACACAAATCCTGGAGCAATAATGGTCGTTGATAATGTTGCAAAACATATGCCAGCAGATGGATCTGTTTGGATTACTAATAATACTAAATATCACAATGCATTTAATGGGGGTGAAGAAAATAGAGTTCACCTTGTTGCTTGTGTTTTAAATTACAAATTTAATTAAATTGAAAAAAATTTTTATTGCTTCAGATCATGGTGGATTTAATTTAAAAAAGAATATTTTAAAATACTTTAATAAAAATTATCCAATAAAAGATCTGGGACCAAAACAAAATAAGAAGTCCGTTGATTACCCTGATTTTGCTCATAAACTTTGTAAACAAGTGGCGAAAAATAAGAATCATGTAGGAATACTTGTTTGTGGTTCAGGAGTAGGAATGTCTATTGCTGCAAACAAAAATAAGGGAATACGCGCAGCTTTATGCTATTCAGTAAAAAATGCCAAATTATCGCGATTGCATAATGATGCAAATGTTATAACATTAGGAGAAAGGCTTATTAAAAAAACAGTTGCCTTAAAATGTGTTGAGAGCTTTCTAAAAACTGAGTTTGAAGGCGGTAGACATATAAAAAGAATTAAAAAAATATAGGTAAATAAATGTCTAGTGAAAAAAAATATTTAAATACTCAATATGAAAACTTTTTTGAAAAAAAATTGTCTGAAGCTGATCCAGAAATATTTGATGCAGTAAATAAAGAATTAATCAGACAACAAAATCATATCGAATTAATCGCATCAGAAAACATCGTTTCACAAGCTGTTTTAGAAGCACAAGGTTCTGTACTAACAAATAAGTATGCTGAAGGTTACCCAGGTAAAAGATATTATAACGGTTGCGAACATGTTGATGTTGCTGAGTCACTTGCTAACGATAGATTAAAAAAACTCTTTAATTGTAAATTTGCGAATTCACAACCTCATTCTGGCGCGCAAGCTAACGGAGCAGTGTTTTTAGCATTATTAAAGCCAGGTGATACTTTTATGGGAATGAGTTTAAATTCTGGTGGCCATATTACTCATGGTCTTAAAATTGCAATGTCAGGCAAATGGTTTAATGCAATAAGCTATGATGTAGATAAAACCTCTGAATTAATCGACTATGATGAAGTTGAAAGATTAGCAATTGAAAATAAACCTAAACTTATAATTGCTGGAGGTAGCGCATATTCTAGGGTGATTGATTTTAAAAGATTTAGAGAAATTGCTGATAAGGTTGGAGCATTCTTTATGGTAGATATGGCTCACTTTTCAGGTCTTGTTGCTGGTAAAGGTTATCCAAATCCTGTTGATCATGCTCATGTCGTTACATCTACAACTCATAAAGTTTTTAGAAGTGCCAGAGGTGGAATTATTTTAACAAATCACGAAGATATTTATAAAAAAATTAATACAGCTGTATTTCCTGGTTATCAGGGTGGCCCTCTGATGCATATAATAGCAGCAAAAGCAGTTGGATTTAAAGAAGCATTAGAACCTTCTTTCAAAGAATATATATCTAATGTTTTAGCTAATGCAAAAATTCTCGCAGAAACTTTAAAAACAAATGGTTTTAAGATTTATTCTGGAGGAACAGATACTCATTTAATGTTGGTAGATTTAAGACCTTTTGGTGTCAAAGGTAATGCTGCAGCTGAAAGTTTATCAAGAGCCAATATAACATGTAATAAAAATGGAATTCCTTTTGATACAGAAAGTCCAATGGTAACTTCTGGTATAAGACTAGGATCTCAGGCTGCAACTACTAGAGGTTTTGGTTTAAATGAATTTAAAATTGTTGGTGAACTAATTACTAAAGTAATTAAAGGTTTGTCATCAAACCCTGACGATAATACAAAAATAGAAGACGAAGTAAGAAAAGAAGTTGTTGATTTATGTTCAAATTTCCCAATTTATAAAAATTTGGGATAATGAATTATGATTTGTCCCTGTGATAAAAAAGGTGAAACTTCAGTTGTAGATTCTAGACCTACTGAAGATGGAACAGCTATAAGAAGAAGGAGGCTTTGTAGCTGTGGACAGAGATTTACTACATTTGAAAGAGTTCAATTTCGTGAGCTAACAATTGTAAAAAAAAATGGAAGAAAATCACCATTTGATAGAGATAAACTGTCTAAATCCATTTATGTAGCTCTAAAAAAAAGACCTCTTGATACTGAAACAGTAGAAAAATTTATTTCTAAAATTTCTCGATCACTAGAAGAATTTGGTCAAAGTGAAATTTCTTCGAACACAATAGGCACAATGGTAATGGACGGATTAAAAGAATTGGACCCGGTAGCTTATGTAAGATTTGCATCAGTATATAGAAATTTTAGAGAAGAAAAAGACTTCGTTCAATTTGTTGATAAAATCGATGTCTTTAAGAAAAGATAAATCATCAGAAAAAAATAAAGCATTCATGAGATTGGCACTAGAACTTGCCAATCAAAATAAAGGGTTAACAGGACTAAATCCATCGGTTGGATGTGTAGTAACATATAAAGATGAAATCATTTCTTACGGAAAGACAGATATTAATGGTAGACCTCATGCTGAAGTAGTAGCCTTAAAAAATAATAAAATAAATTTCAAAAATTCAAATATGTATGTAACATTAGAACCCTGTATTCATTATGGAAAAACACCACCTTGTACAAACATTATTATAAAAAAAAAGATTAAATTAGTTAATTATTCCATTGAAGATTTTGATAAACGAACAGCAAAAAAAACAAAAAGTGTTTTAAAAAAAAATAATATTTTGGCTAAAATTGGTTTAATTAAAAATGAGGCAAATCATTTTTACAAAGATTATAAATTCTCAAAATTTAATGATATTCCATACGTTACTGGAAAATTAGCTGTTTCTAAGAATAATAGAATTTATTTATTTAAAAAAAAAATTACAAATGAACATTCTCACAAAGTATCTCATTTATTAAGATATAGAAATCAAGCAATTTTAACATCTTATAAAACTATTAACTCTGACAATCCTAATTTAAATTGTAGAATTCAAGGTTTAGAAAAGTTTTCACCAGTAAAATTTATTATTGATAAAGATTTGAAGACTAAAATAAATTCCAAAGTGTTAAAACCTAACTCAAATAAAACTTATATTTTTCATAATAAAAAAGATAAAAATATTATTAATAAATTTAAAAATAAAAATGCAAAACTTATTTTTATGAACATAAAAAATAATAGTTTTGATTTAAATACAATTTTAAAAAAAATATACTCTTTAGGTTATGCAAATTTATTACTTGAGTCGGGTCCAAATCTTTTAAAATCTTTTTTAAACAATAATTTAATAAATGATTTCTATTTATTCAAAGCTGATAATAAAATTAATTTAAAAAATTCAGTTGCTTTGAATTCTTTTATTGATTTATTGTCTAAAAAATTTAAAAAAAGATCGCAAATTAATACTTTTTTAGATAAAGAAAAACTTTTTAGGTATCAGTAAATGTTTAATGGAATAATTTTTAATAAAGGTAAAATTACAAATATTACCAAAAGAGCTAAAGGAATAAACGTCTTTATCAAGTCAAAATTAAAATTAACTAATAAACAATTAGGTATATCTATTTCCTGTGATGGTGTCTGCCTAACATTAATATCATATAAAAAAGGTATATCTGAATTTTATTTATCAAATGAAACTATTAGAAAATCAAAATTTAAGAAATCTAATGTTGGTGATTATGTTAATTTAGAACTACCTTTAAAGTATGGACAAAATATTTCAGGTCATATTTGTCAAGGTCATGTTGATACAGTAAGCAAAGTTACAAATTTAACAAATGTAGATAAATCTACAATTTACGAATTTAGTATTGATAAAAAATTTTATAAATTTTTAGTTGAGAAAGCATCAATCTTGATAAATGGTGTATCTTTAACCATAGCCAAGATAAAGAAGAATAAATTTGAAATTTGGGTTATTCCACATACACTAAAACTTACAAATTTAGCAAACATTAAAAAAAATGATTTAGTTAATATTGAAATTGATATTTTATCTAAATATGTAAAAAAATTTATTAATGATAAAAAATAAATTTAGCCCAATAGAAAAGATTATTTCTATCTCAAAAAAAGGAGGAATGTATATTCTTGTTGACGATGAAAATC
>OCVP010000664.1_pt1 | contig 15269 bp, 26 predicted proteins | sample 1539171 | NCBI WGS metagenome assembly OCVP01 (sample SAMEA51879418, study PRJEB22527) | metagenome
ACAAATCCTATGGGATAAAAACACCATAGGATTGCCTGAAAGGGTGATATTTCGTTTATTTGTGATAACTCATGCATTAAAAAATGCCGAAGAACATATGTCCTGTGAGTAAATCAGACGTTGCTGCTGCAACTAAACCAAGCATTGCAAGCCTTCCATTAAGAGTTTCTGCAATAATTTTTTGTTGTTCTAGCTTTTTTTCTTTCATTAGAAAATGCCAGGAATAATTTGTCCAGTTGTGACGTATGCACCAACTGCTGCAACGAATCCAAGCATTGCTGCCCAGCCGTTAAATCTTTCTGCTTCAGGAGTCATGATAATAAAGGGGGTAATTTAAAAAATGCCAGGAATAATCTGACCAGTTGTTGTATAAGCACCTAATAAAGCTATGAAACCAAGCATTGCCCAACGTCCGTTAGCTTTTTCAGCCTCTAGTGGATAGCCTTGATAATTAGGATCAACCTGTGGTCTAGGCTCAATAGAGTAGATGTTTTGGCGACCGCCTGATTCTGTTACTGTTGTCATTAGGATTTTATAACTTCTTTATATTTTACACTTGTTACATTTTGTAACACAACTTTACATTACTTAATGTTTAATTATCAGTACTATAAATTTTTCTAATAACCCTTATGCAGAGTGTTTTTCAGGAAGTATAGTTTCTGAGTTTTTATATTTTTCGTCAGAGTTTCGAATTACTAATCCTTTAACAAAGGGTCTACCTTTCTTACTGAAGTTTTTAATTTCTTTCAATCCAAGTTGATTTTTACAACAATCTAATAAAAGAGATATAAATCTTTTTTGACCTACAGGTTTTGAACCAGTGTCTTCACAATAAGAACAATAACTAGCATATAAATGAAAGTTTGAATTACAATATCTTTCTTTTGATTCCTTAGCAGCTGGTATTTTTTTACCAACAGCAGCTACTGCATTTTCATCATAAACAACTTCAGATTGTAACCATTCAACTAAGTTATTACTTGTTAATAAAATACTATTTCTTACACTTTTTAAATGATGAACTTTTTCGTAAGTATCCAATAAATATTCACGCATATCTTTACTATCCATAGCTAATACCCAATTAACTAATCCTGGCAAATAACTCTTCCATAAGCCGTTTACTTCTCCGTTTTCAAGCTTTATCATCTCAACTGCCTGAGAATTTTTATCCCATAATGGTCTATTAAATTCAACAGTTAATCTTCTTCTAGTTAATCCTGATGTATTATCGGTTGTTTGAATTGGCTCATTAGCACAGACCATAACCATTCCTGTATAAACAAAAGGTTCTCCAACATTTTTATTTTTTTCTTCGAATCGTAAATTATCTCCACCAGTCAAAGCTTTAAATATTTGAGCAGATCCACCATATCTTTCAGAATCATTTATTAATGTAAGTCTCTTACCTTTTATAGAAGCTATTTCAAAACGACTTTGTTCTAATTGGTTTAGTGTTGTAGATGCATAATTTCCATTACCAACTAATGCACAACATAAGTTTGCAAAAGTTGATTTACCTCTACCCCCAGGTCCTATGACTTCTAAAAATCTTTGTAATTCATGACCTTTTCCTACTAAACAAGCTTTCAGCCATGCTCTAAGCACTTGAACTCTTTCTATATCTCCATACTGAGTTTTCTTTAGCCAATCAATTATTGGTCCTGATTCAGCTTGTGGGTCATAATCAAAATCTAATCCCCAAGTAAGATAATGTTCCCTATCATGATCTAAAAACTCTCCTGTGCTCATTTCAAGAACACCATTTTTAAATGCTAATTTATCAGGATCATCATTCCAATATGGTTGAGTAATATACGCTTGAGTTAGATTTACAACGTCGGATAGTAGATGAGATGTAAAACCGCCAGGAGTAGGAATATTTTCTCTTAAAAATAAGTCTTGTACGAAATGTTTGTATTCTGCTCTATATTCTTCTCTCCTCCAAGTACCTTTTGTAGATTGATAGAACATGAATGTGTCGTATTTAGGATCATATCTCCATCCACATTCAATGACCATTTGAGTCACATACTCAGCTAATTCAGAAGCTGGAGGAGTTTTTGGTCTACCTTTACTTTGAACTTTTTGATTTATTTCATTTAATTCTTTATTTGTAGGCATTCCAAGTATTTCATCTAAAACTTTATCTACGGCATTCTTTGAAACTGTTTTGTCTGTCTCAAATATTTTTTTCGCTTTTTCTCTTAAAACTTTACCTGTTTCAACAACAAAGCCACCTACATCTACATATCCATCTTCTTTTGCCATTGCTCTAAGATGATGTAATCCACAATGATTTTCGGGATTAGGACCGCCTTCAACAACTTCAAATGTATTCCATTTTCTTTCGCATGCACCCTCTTCAAAATTATCTGCCTGTTTAGACCAGTCAATCCACTCTTCTAAAAGAGAATCATCAACCTGTTTTAAACACATTCCAACTTTTACCCAAGAGTCATACTCCTGTACTCTCTCGATTTTTAAATGATCAAGATAAATTTTTGCATCGTTTATGTAGACTTCTTTTTGGTATTCCGAATCTTCTTCATAATCTAAATTAACTTGTTGTGTTAATATTCCTTCTTTTATGGGTTTCTTATATTTATTTGTTGGGTAAGCCTTTACTATTGCTTCTAATAGCCACTCAGGAAGCTCAGGAGGGTTCTTAGCATGCTCGAAGCCACCATGAGGTGTAGTGAAATATCCATCCGTGTCAGGATGGCTTCCCATAATCGCTCCTTGTCTTGATCTAAATAGAATTTCAAAAGAAGGTATGCCAATTTTTAATGTGGCTTTATCAGGTAATAATTTTAATTTATTTGTAGGAACACTAAATAGCATTCTTTGTCTTGCCTCTTTACCTGATGAGATAGTCAGAGTAGGAGGAAACGCTGCTGATATTGGAGCTCCTGCTAATTCTTCAAGATCTTTTATAGCTTCTGGACCATCAATATCTACCCATACAAGTCCACCCTCGTTTGACCATACTCCTGTTATCAATCCAACTCCTGTTGCCTTTCCCTGATCAAACTCACGCTTTATTTGATCAAGAGTGTAGGGTTGTGAAGTCCAACCTGCAATATATGCCCTTTTACCTTGTAATGGTGTTAAAGCCCAATCTCTTGGAATGAAATCAAAATTGATTTCTCCAGCTTTTAAATGTTTATTTGGTTCAGGTGTCGCTGTAGACATTATTTTTATTTCTGTGTGTGAAGATAATCCAACTAGAGATTAGCCTTTATTTCTATCAGCGAAACCCCTATATCTAGGAAAATTTTCTATTTTCTTTCTATTTCACCACTAAATGTGGTTATTTCCATACTTAATGTATTGTGCATAAATTTCTATAATTATTTACATAATGTCACCATCTATGCCCAGCATTTCAATTTCACGTTCTTTTTGTTCGGGTAGGATTACCTCATAATATTTTTTCACTGTTTCTCTCCATTTGTTCTTATATTTTTCTATTGTGCCTTTTTGAATTACAAATACTTGAGATATTTCTTTCGTAGCTACAAACGTCATACATAGTTCAGGAATAACACCAATAGTATGTTCTAGACCTAAAGCATAAGCAGCTAATTGTAATTGACATTTTTGATATTTCATAAAGCCTGCTCTTCTTTTACCGTATTCATTTTTAGGTGTACTAGAGTCAGGCCACTGTGAATAATAAGGTCCATTACTTGTTTTTAAATCCCCTAAAACTATTTTGCCTTTATATTCAGCAACAATATCAGGAGCACCAGCCCATCCAAAGTTTTCTCCTTCATGAAAACCAGGATGCCATACTCTTGATATACCATCAGAACCACGACACCAAGCATAATCATCAATATTAGCTGGATTTTCTGCCCATATTACATTTTCTAATTTACTTAAATTATCTGGCAATCCGTTCCAAAATTGTGCTATTTCAGGATCGTCTATCTGAGGATCTCTATCAACTCCTAAGAGATAGTCCTCCATTAGGGAATGAACTTTTGTTCCCCTTGCTGCTGCAGCTTCTCGACCTCCTGGGTTTTTCTTAGCCCATCTTTCAAGTGCAGCTTTGCTTCCCGATGTTTCAGAAAGTATGGTGGTAACTGAGGGTAATGAACCGTAGGGTGTCTTGTAATGACGTGACCCGTTGATCGTTAGCCTAGTATCACCTTGTGATCTATAATCCAAGGAATAGTTTCTAAGGATGTTGGAAGGATAACGCTTCCAAACTTAAAGTCAATCGTGCTCTAGTTCGGGAGGCTTTTCTTCGAAAACATTTTCAATTTTGCTTGCAAATTCAATATTTTTATGATTTGCTACATGAAATTGAATTCGTTTATGGATATCGAATGCTGATTTGATAGCATCTTCAGGACTAATTAATAATTTAGAATTAGATAAAAGTCCAGCTGTAAGCATTGTTATTGCTAATTCTTGAGGATCTATAGTGAAACCTCTTAATGATTTACCATTATCTGTAAAAGATGAAAGTAAAAAATCAAGATGTTCTATATAAGGATCTTGTCTTGGGTTTCCGTTAGTAGCCATTATTCCTCCGTATTAAAAATCTGATAAAGAGTAATTGTATTTCTCTTTATTATCGGTACAAGTAATCCTTCATCTTTCAAAGCATTAATCCTCCTTTGAATAGTTCTGTGATTTCTATCAAATTTTTTAACAACATCAGTGATTGGAGTTAAAACAAAATGATTACCTTCGAACTCAGTGGAAACTTCATAAAGATGCTTATGAATATTCTTTGCTAGTTCATCCATAAGTTTAGTCATACTGGGATCTGTTGTCACTAACATAATTTTTCGTACAGTTTGATTCTAATTAATTTTTCTTTTTATTTTTTAAATACTGTTGGTATTTTAATACTCCATTTTTAGCATCTTCAATGTTTTGAGTCCAGCAATTTTCCCAATTATGATTCTTACTAGGGTATCTGAAAAGTATGTGTCCAGTATTTCCATGCTTCAAACTTTTTATTTCATAGTCTGAAAAAATGATCGGATCTAGTATCTCACTTGCCTGACCCTTGTACTTAAAGTTCTTTGAACTTACCATTGAATATTTGCGAGTAACTTAAGAATATCCGCACTATATCCAAAAAATATTATTTATCTATCGTAAAGTCTGTATCCTTCTAGAGTTCCAATCTTTGTTAAGTTTTTTTGTTTTTTGACCATATCAATAAAATTTATTTGATCAGCCGACTTTGCTGCATCTTCTATGAATTTATTGAATTTTTCGTTAGTTTTCATTGTTTTTTGGATTTTTATTATTGTAGTAAAGGTCTATTTAAAATCAACTTTTTACACCAATTCTTAATCTTTTTCTGAGATTGTATGTCAGAGAAAATTTTCTCTGCAAATGAGCTTTTTTAGGGGCTTTACCATCATTTTTTTGTAGAGATTCTCGTACTGCATCTTTATCTGGTATTGTTTCCTCATCCCATTTGACCGTCGAATTATCTGAAATTCTTTTTATCATAGTAGTTTTGTATAATCCAAAATCCTCTCTTTCTTTAAAACTCCAAAATGTAAAATTATCAATTAATTTTGATTTAACACGTTTAATTGTTGCTTCATATTTGTTTCCTGTAGGCATTGCATCTATTAATTGATGTTCATAAGCCGTCTTAATAATGTTAATAATATTCTTTCGTTTGTTTTTCCAAAAATTTTGGTTTCTTTTTAATTCAATAATTTCTTTTTCTCTACTCGATATTTGTTTATCACAATCTTTAATTACGCTAATTATCGCATCAAATTTAGATTCTTCACGAGAAACTAAAGACTGCCAAACATACTCTAATTCTTCTTTATCATCTATATCTAGTTCTTCATTATTTAATAAATTATCAATAAATTTCTTATTTTCTAGTATTTGATTATATGATAAACGGTCAGCCATGATAAAAAAGAATTCGTTTAAATTGTACGTCTTGTACGGTTGCTGTCAATAATTGGAGTAGAATAAAGAAAAAGGAGTTAACTTTATGTCATCTTTTCAATTAATCGAGTTAGCATTTGATCCCGAAGATACAAAGCCAACATTAGAGGATGATTTAACATTAACTGTTGTTGGAAGAGATATAGATAAATTAGATGATGTAGATCATTTAAAAATAGTATCTAAACAACTTTTAAAAATTATTGTACATAAACAGGCAATGATGCGAGGATTGTGCAAAAGATTAGTAGAGGTAGAAACTGGTGGGAAAGTTAAACGAATTTCATTTAAAGGCTAAAAAAAATTATAAATTAATAAAACTAGCAACTAAAGCGGAGCTTTGTCTTTCAAGAGATAATGCAAAAAAGATAATAAAAAAAGCAGAGAAGTTAAACTCCTCTGCCTAAATAATATTTAATTAGATCTATTTAAGACCACCAACTAAAGCACCTGTTTCATCTCTATCACCTAAGTTATCTGCAGCTGGTAGGACAGGATTTGTGATATCCACGCCAGGTTTTAGGGCATTGATACCGATCTCACGTTCACACTGCTTGAAGAACTTCTGTGCATAAACTTCAGGTGGGCAAGTGTCATAGACATCTTCATAATCATCTATGATTGATTCCTTGGCAGGCCAAAAATTTAGAATTGTATCTTCATCAGGGATAACCCATGATTTTGGTACAGCGATGTCAGACTTTCTAGTCTCTCCATATTTCTCACTACCAAAAGTTGGAGTCCAAATAACAGAGGCACACATCTTACCACCAAATCCTTGAGCAGCTTTATCTCCAGTTGCATTTGAGTAAGCAACTTCTAGCTGTTCTAAGAACTGAGCATAGCGTTGACATAAAATCTTAGCTGCTCCTCCATGCAATGAAAGAATTAGTGGTTTCTTATGGAGAGGTGCTCCTTTTGCATCAACTAAATAACAAAGAACTAAACGTCTTCTTCTATATGGTGATGCTTTGTCTGGGTTATTTTGTGCCCAAACATCCCACAGATGACTCATATCAGAGTAGAGTCCTTCAATAGCACCTTTCTCTGCTGCGTTTTCTACAAAAGTAGGATCATCTTTGTAGCCACCACGAAGAATAACTAAACGTGGAGTTCTAAATAAGATTCCATCTTCTAGTTTTCCATTGTCACCAAATTCTTCTTGTGTGTGTTCAGCATCAGGTAGTTGGGAGGGTTTACCGAACCATCCACATCTATCAGCATGAATGTCTTTTAAGAAAATTCCAGGATTTGATCTTCTATTCAGAATGATAAGCATTCCTAGTTCACGCATCTGACGTGGATACTTTTCAGTATCTTTAAAACGGTCTAATACAGACATAATTGGTCAAATAATTTCAATGTTTTTAAGTTGTCAGACTAGCTGACTTATCTAGCCTATCAAAAGGGAACATCGTCGGCCACTTTTTTCTTAACATAAGTTTTCTTTTTTTCTGTTTCTTTTTTACCTACGATCTCTTTTATTTCTTTATCAATTTTTTCTTCTATTTCTGCATTTTCTTGATTTTTTCCGAAGAATGCATATTGCATTGACCTTACACTTATTTTGTATTGACTATTTCTATCTCCATTTTTATCAATCCAAGTTTCGAATTTGAGTCTTCCACCAAGAGAAATAGCTCTTCCTTTATATATAAACCTTTTTAATCTTTTTGCGTCATCTCCCCAACTTTCACATTGAAAAAATAAACTATCCTGCCAAGTATGACCTATAGATTTTTGGGGAGGTGCATTTACAACCATTCCAAAATTAAAAGCATCTTCACGAGTTTGTTCACGAATAAATCCAACAGCACCTGCAATATTCACTTGATTAAGATTTATAGGCATTTTTAAGCTTTCTAGGGGCTGTGTGGGGATAACATATAGCCTTCCGTCTTCATGTGGATATAATCTACCGTTGATTACAATGTGAGTTCCCTCTGTATATCTACCAGCTGCACAAGTATCTTGAGCTGCAAAGCTAGGTATAAGGGCAACAGGGACTGGTACAGGTCTTTTACCACCAGTAGGAGGTATTTCAAAAAGCATGGTTCTAAAACCACGTTCAGTTGTAGAGTCGCCTTTATATTTGGCACAAATAGTGATGTTGTTCATAATGTTTTTTGATTTTCAAATCGATTATGCATGATTCTTGCGATATTTTCAAGACCTTTAGTGGCATGACATCGTAGTGCTATGAAGCCATCTTGTAATTTATAGAGCTCTTCGTTAGACATGTCTTCTAACTTCTCTTTTTGTTTAGATTTTTGGTTCATAAGGTTCATACTGGCGGTTTTTCTATACTTTTATATTTTTATATTACAATATAGGGTTTTTTTTTATTATTAATTTTTATGAAATCACAACAAAGGTTTAGGAAGAGATCAAGATATCGATGAATTTATAAAGCAAGAAAAAGATAATCCTAATTTTAAGGATATGTTTAAAAAAATTATGGAAGGAGGTTCTTCAACAAAAAAAGTAGACAATTTTCTAGGAGGAAATCAAATGATGGCTATGCATGACTATCAAAAAGATCCTGAATTAAGAAAAAATCTTATGGAGATAATTAATACTCCTGGATATGATCCTGACTCAGTTAGAGAAGCACAAAGACAGATAATTCGTATGAATCAAGGTTTACCAAGATTTCCAGGGGTCTAATGAATAATGTTTTCCAAACAATATAGGGAGAGATATAAAGATGCATTAAAACTACAGCGTTGGCCGTTAGTAGATACTGCCAAGATGGAAAGAGAAAAAAAAGAAAAAGCTAGACAAGCTAGGCTTAGAAGACTTTATGGTTTAAAAGATGATGAACAATTAAAGACTTAATTTTTTCATAATTTCATCAATAATACTTATATTTATATCCATAAAAGGTGGAACTATTCCTAATAATCTAAGAAGTCCATCTACGAATAGAGCTAATGTAGTAAATCCAAGAGCCATACTTATCATGGTTGCTTCTTTGTTATGCTTACGCATTGACTCCTCATCAATACGTTTAGCCTCATTTACTGCATATACAATTAATTGATCAACTTCTTCTTTGGTGTAGAACTGACCAATTTTTCCGAATTTGTAATCAGATAAAGGTAATTGAAGATCTTTTATGGTCATAGAATTCCTTTTTAAAAAATTGTATCCTTTATATTTTTTATATCAATGGGTTTCCATCCAGTTTTTTCCTTCTCTAGCTTCTCCTGTCATTGGACATTTTAAATTAAAATACTCACCAGATTTTCTAAAGCAATCTATCGCAAGCTTCTTATATAGACTGACATGTTGTGGTTTAACCAAAGCTTGAATTTCATCATGTATATGAGCTACAAATGCGTAGTGAATACCCCAACGTAATTTATTTTCTTTTAAATCCTCATAAAGAATGCATGTTGCCTTTTTCACACAAAGACTACCTGTAGATTGTAGCAATTGATTCAAAGCTGAATGTCTTGATCTTATTTGTAAATGTCTACCATCAATTCCTATCAGGTATCCTCTATCCATAACTTTTTCATCTACTTTGTCTTTTAATTTTTTAATCGCTGGTAAATTTTTATAAAATGTGTCAATTGTTTCTCTTCCAATATCTTGTTGATCTTGTTGGTTTACACTTGGATTAAGGATAGAACCTACTCGATTTGGCCCGCCACCGTACAACACAGAATAAATTAGCCTTTTTGCTAATTCCCTTGTTGATTTCGTTATTTCTGCTTTACCATCATATATTCCAAATAATTTTGCGTTATGAGTATGGATATCAAAATCTTCCTTACTAACTAATTCGGCATATTCTCCACCATCAAAATAGGCAAGTTGAGCACCTAAAGCTCTTAGTTCCAAACCCGAAGCGTCACATCCGACTTGTCTCCAACCATGTGGAGCATGAAATAAAGCTCTACATTCTGCACCGTAGGGAGCTCCAACTCTAGGAATTTGTGCCATATTTGGATTTCTATGGGAACATCTACCGCTTACACAGGCATTAGTTATTACTGATCCATGTATTCTTCCATCGTTATATCTTTGACTATGTTTCATCCAAGCTTCTTTTCCTTCAGATATTTGACCCAATCTTTTATTTAACATCTGATATTCAGATAATAATTTAGCTTCAGGATATTTTTTACCTAATTTATCTAATACATCATCATCTAATTTGACATTACCTTTTTGAGTATGGGCAAATCTAATCTCAGGATACTTAGCTTTTAATCGTTCATAAGTTTGTTTTCTAGAAGCTGGATTAAAAATAGTTACTTTAGTTTTTAATTGTTTTCCTGTTTTTTCTGAAAATCTTTCTTCTGATATTGGAGGGAATACTTCTTGTAATTCATCATCTATTTCTCCTCTTCTAGATTTTAAATTATTTACTAAAGCAAAAGCTTTCTTCTCATCAAATGGAAAACCAAAAGATTCTTGTCTAGCCATTATTCTGGCAAAGTCATGCTCTAAATTAAAACATCTTGGATCAAGACTTTGTGTCTCAAAATATTTGAATAATTCTAAAGAAACTAAAGTATCTCCTTCACAATACTTTTGCATCTCTTCTGACCATATATCCCATCTTTCTTCATACTTATCTGAGCCTTCAAAATTTATTTTCTTTACATTTAATCTTTCTCCCCATGCTCCTAAAGAATGCTTACCTTTATATTTAGATGGAATATGAGAAAATTTAGCTTCATCTACAGGTTCTAGCTCAGGCCAAAGAACTCTACTTACAATTAATGTGTCATTTATTTGGCAATTTTTCTTTAATTTAAAACTTTTATAGACTTTTTTTAACGCACGAAAGTCAAAAGAAATAATATTATGACCGACAAGTAGATCAGCCTGAGACATCATATATAAACCACTAGCTATTGATTCATATCCATCATGATCTGAACAACTGGTAACATCTCCAGAATCTATATCCCTTAATACTAAGGAATGAACTGTATCCAATTCATGGAGAAGACCATTTGTCTCTAAGTCAAATACGAACCTTAGCATTTTTCTTTAATTAAATCTTTAATTCGTTGTAAGGGAACAGCTGCACATTGAGGCACAATACTATTTCCCATCGCCTTTATACGAGCCACCCTTCCTCGTAGCCCATCATCTCCTCTACAAAGGCTGGGTTCAGAAACATATCTTGTCCAGTCGGGGGAGAGAGTTCTCCTCTCCTTGCTATTGAGGAAAGCATGTTTCCAGATTGGTGTTTCCACTTCCTCGCTGTTGCTTTCTGTTCTCGTGCTGTTGGAGTTGGAAGAGTCTGCAGTCTGTTGAATAATTCTACTGTCTGAGGATTCACTGCTTCTCTCAGATTCGCTAATTTTGTTCTGCCCTTTCTGTGTATTTGAGTCTGTTTTACCATTGACTCGTATCCTCTCTGCGGAAGGTGATCCATAGTTGTTGGTGTAGGCAAGGATCCAGATTCGCTCTCTAAGATGACAGGCTCCCAAATCTTTCGCTGAAATAACTGACCATTCTGCATCGTACCCTGCTTTGGCAATTTGAAAGAGGACTTCTTGGAACGTTTCCCCTTTTCCGTGAGACAATAAATTTCTAACGTTTTCAAATAAGGCAAATCTAGGTCGAACTGTCCTAAGTAATCTGATGCTTTCATAGAACAGTCCTGATCTTGTTTCGTCATTAATTCCTCTTTGTCGTCCTGCGACGGATAAATCTTGGCACGGAAATCCAATTGTGAGTACATCGAATTGTCCTGGTTTTGCTGAGAATGTTTTGATGTCATCGTGAATAGGAGTGTTTGGAAAATTTTTACGAAGTACAGATTGGCAATAAGGATCTATCTCTACAAATTGAGTTGTCTTATATCCTCCTACTATTTTCTCAGCAGCATATGAAAAACCACCAATACCTGAAAATAAATCAAGGAGTTTTAGATCCATCAACCTTTTCCATAAAGTTCTTGTATATCCACTATATCCATTTCATCAATTAAATTCTTTTCTCTTAATGATGTGTATAAAACTTTCATGGTAGAGATGTCACGTAGGCAAAAAACTTTGTTGACATTTTCAGTTGTATCAGGAGCAATGTATTCCACATCTCCAGATTTTGTAAGGACAAGAGCCTTTGACTTTTTAGAGTCGCATAGAACATATCCGTACTGCATAATTAATCTCTTATTGACTCTGCGTTTGGGATAGCTTTTAATAAGAACATATCAAGTGCGATATGAAGAATGTAAGGAACCATTATATATGACTTCTTTGGAAGTCCTCCAAACAGTGCGGAAAGTTTATCTTTTAAATCTGTTCTATGTAATTCTTCAAATTCAACAGCAAACATATTTGCTACATTTTCAAAAAACTCCATAGGTTCTTGATCTTGATGTTTTAGTTGTTCAACTAGTTCCCACAGTTCAGGATCTTGTTGAATAATTCTTAGTAATTCTTCCATTATGAAAAAGTCCAATCGACGACAGTTTACTACCTCTACGTTTTTTGTCGAGGGGCAAAGGTGTAAAATATTTTTTCATCGTTTATCAAAATTTAAAAAAAATTTTTGGATTTGGAATGTAGGATTTGCTGTTGGCAAGTCAAATCGTCAGTTAAATGACTGGTATTGGAAGAAAAAAAATAAAAGAGCTAGATCTATTCATAACAAAATGACAGGTAAAGGTGGATTAAAAACTATTAAGAAAGGTTTCGAAGAAGTGTTGAAACTAAGATGGATTGTTCAACCAGGTGATGTAGTATTTTTAGACTGCACATCAGGTGATCCCGAAAGACAGTTTAAAGCTTGGAGTCGCTGGCATAGATATCATCCTGAATGGACTATTGATTATGAACAAAAAATATTTTTTTGGCATAGACCACCACATGCAAACGATCCTGTTTGGGATGAATATAAAGTTATAGGTAAAACACCAGCTAATCCTCTACTGAACACGGAGCCGTGTCGATATGAGGATTGTTTTTCGCTTCTTCCACTAGATCAATGTAAGGCCAAATCCAAGTATCAAAATTAATTTTTATTCTTTCATCGGTTTGCCATAAAACTAAAGTGCTTATTGCAGTTTTTAAAAAATTTTTAGATCCTTCATCTCCATCAATTGCATCTTCTAATACTGCATGTAATGTATTTCTCAACCACTTACGATAATCAACTCTTGGATCCATGTAAGCAGTTTTACTGGATATCAATAATGATTTTTCGAAGTCCTCCTTTGTCATCTCTGCATTCGTAGATGTTGTATTCTCCGTCGCCAATTTCTGTATTTATAGCTGTATACAAATTATAACTAGGTAGATCTATTGAGCCAGTATCATTTACTTTTATGTGGGTATGATCAATAACTGAAATTACACCAGAATCTACCGCAACACTTCCAATAAATTTTGGTTTGTAAACAGTGGACACAAGACTAGAAATTACCATTATAAACACTATTATAAATCAAGGGGCGAAGAAGAACAGTGGCAGCCCCAGAGGAGGGTGTAATTTTTACTGTTTCTTACACCTAGTAAACGATCGCATTGCCTTGTGAAGCAGAAGGTGGTGCGACTCCTCTTTATTTCTATTTGTAAACAAAGAGTAGATATTATTAGATGCTCTGCCAATATAAGTTTGTCAACAGCAGCCTCCTAGCTCTGTAGATTATTCTGAATTCATATTTAGAATACTTCTAAAGTTTCCCCTCTTTGCCTGAACAACAGAGAGGGGATTCTTTTTGTCTATTAATCTGTAGCTGGGATATGGAGTAACTTTTCTTCTATTGATTTAACAAGTTTTAATTCTTTCCTAAATTTTTTCTTTGTATTAGGATCGAAATTAAATACTCGATACTTATTTGGTTTTAAAGAGTCCTCATAAAGTCTTCTTTCTTTACTAAGTAAATCAAAGAGAAAGTCTAATTCTTCATTTGTCATGAATACCACCTCTCTGCCCAACTAAATTTGACACCTAGTTTTTCTAGCTTATCAATAACTCTAATTGCTGCAGCTCTAACTTTACCACCATACTGTGGACTTTCATCGGAACATCTATCCATAGTGCTACCTGATATGCAATCATCTAAAACCATTTTGTCGATTTCATCTAATTCTGGTAAAGTTCGATATTTTTCTAAATGGTGATAAACTTTAGAACAACTGTCCCAAACTTTTTCTTCTGAATAAACCTTACGCTCCTGGCCTTCCCAAATCTCGATAATAGTTTCATCAGTTTTGTTGTAGTCGCCATACTTTTCAACCATTTCATCTGTATAGAATTGGCAAGAACATTCGACGATACATTCTTCTGGTCTATCAGTAATTACTGTGACCTCCAAAGGTGTAAATTTCATTGTAATTTGTGAGTAAAGTGTTATAAATATCGAAAAAGTTACCTCTTCCGATATATTAAATATAGCTGAAAACCCTTGATATGACAAGGATTTGTAATATTTTGATGTAATTCAATCTTATAAATTAACAAATCTTAACAATTTCTTAACATTTAATGTTTAGTAACAAACGGTATTAATTAATACAAAATGTGTATAATAGATACGTAGTTTCAGCTACTAACCGTTCATCCTATTTAAGGACGCAGTTCGAGCTATTCCAAGGAACGGGGGTTTAGCCGTGTTGTTAGGTGTAATCATGAAACAACTTACTTACAGAGGCATCGCTTACAAGAAGAATGACAACAAAAATTCTTCAGTAAAGCTCGTTTCAGGTAGAGTAAACCATGTTTATCGTGGAACTGTTTATCATTATGAAAACAGTCTAAATAACGAAAAAACATCCGTTTAATTTCTGTAATCACTAAAAGAAGGAGGGGTTAGCCCCTCTTTTTTTATGTAATTGATTTGTCAACAATTCATGACATATCTATTGTATACTTATGTTAAGTCATCGATTCGGATGGCTTTTTTTATATTCATTACAACGGACTCTTATGGCAACATCAGTTCTACAGCGTCAGAAAAAATCTGAGCTGTTAGGCGGTTGGCAAGCATTCTGTGAGTGGGTTACATCAACTGACAATAGATTATATGTTGGTTGGTTTGGTGTCTTAATGATTCCATGCCTTCTTACAGCTGCAGCTTGTTTTATTGTTGCGTTTATAGCAGCTCCTCCTGTAGACATAGACGGTATTCGTGAGCCAGTATCTGGTTCTTTCTTATATGGAAACAACATCATCTCAGGAGCAGTCGTTCCCAGCTCAAACGCAATCGGACTCCACTTCTATCCCATCTGGGAAGCAGGCACTCTCGACGAGTGGCTCTATAACGGAGGACCATATCAATTGGTTATCTTCCACTTCCTTATCGGTATCTCAGCTTACATGGGACGACAATGGGAACTTAGTTA
>OCVP010000666.1_pt1 | contig 15232 bp, 5 predicted proteins | sample 1539171 | NCBI WGS metagenome assembly OCVP01 (sample SAMEA51879418, study PRJEB22527) | metagenome
TTGTAATAGTAGAGCTAGTGGTGACAGCACCAGAAATATCAACCGCACCATTCATATCAATTGTGGTTCCATTGATCTCAACCTCATTATCCGATACTAAATCTAAAATTCCATCGGCACTTTGAGATATCTGTGTTCCCGAATCTCCAAATTGAATTTGATTAGCATCATTAATTTTTATACCAGTGTCTTTAATATGAGTTAATGTGACATCTTGGTTATTGCCTAGATTTATTAAGGCTCCATCGGCAAGAAAAATATCTGAAAACTCTGCTGAGGAAGAGCCCAATCCTGCGCCATCAACAGATGACGGCAACAAGGAACCTGTGGTTGTAATGGTAGAACCAGTGGTGACAGCGCCAGAAATATCAACCGCACCATTCATATCAATAGTGGTTCCATTGATCTCTACCTCATTGTCTGATACTAAATCAAGTACTCCATCGGCACTTTGAGATATCTGTGTTCCCGAATCTCCAAATTGAATTTGACTTGATCCATTAAGTTTAATACCTGTGTCTTCTACATGTGTGAGTGTAACATCCTGCTCGTCTCCAAGATTAATGACTGCGCCATCTGCTAAAAAGATATCTGAGAATTCTGCTGAGCTTGTCCCAAGGGTTGCACCATCAGATTCATCGGGAACAATGCTGTCATTCGTAGTGATTGTTGTAACCGTAGCTGCTGCAGGAGTGGTGCCTCCAATAACTGAGTTGTCTATTGTTGCTCCAGAAAGAGTAATATCATTGGGAACATATGCATCGGCAATAGGAGTCCCTTGCCACTCTCCAGAAGTAATGGTGCCCACTTCATCTATGGCAGAATCATTTCCTGTTGTGATAATTGTTCCTGTAGCATTTGGGAAGGTGATTGTTTTATCAGATAGAGTTGGATCTTCAACTGAAAGTATGGTCTCAAAATCGTTTATCGACTCTCCCTCTAGGACAATAGGAGAAACTCCAGCTAAAATACCCATCGATGATGCCTCAACCCCTGTAATATTTGATCCATCTCCAGAAAATGCATTTGCCGTTATTGTTGATGAGGTTGTTAGGGTATTATTCCCAAAGTCGATTGCATTGGATGATGAAGTGATAGACCCATCGGACAGAGTTAGATTCCCTACTGTTGAACCCGTCGCCATGGTTGCAGTACCAGTGCTAAGAGTTCCTGTGGTGGACAAAGCATCATTCCCAAAATCAATTGCATCAGAAGAGGAAGTAATAGACCCATCGGCAAGAGTTAGATTGCCTACTGTTGAACCCGTTGCAAGGTTTGCAGTACCAGCGCTAAGAGTTCCTGTGGTGGATAATGCATCATTTCCAAAATCAATCGCATCAGAAGATGAGGTGATGGACCCATTTGACAAGGTCAAATCACCAATCTCAGAACCTGATGAAAGAGTTGATACTCCTGCTGTCAGTGTTCCATTTGTGGAAAGATTATCACTCCCAAACGATATGTTGTCTGATTCAGATGCTATGGTGCCATCAGTAAACGTTAAGTTCCCGATAGTTGATCCTGATCCTAAAGTTGCTATCCCTGTACTAAGTGTCCCGGTTGTAGAGAGATCATCATCTCCAAAGTCTATTTGATTAGATGCAGATGATATAGATCCATCTGCTAACGTTAAGTTCCCAATTGTAGAACCTGACCCTGAGCTAAGTGTCCCAGAAGTAGTTATGGTTTCATCATCAAAAGATACAGTGCCACTTTCACTCGTTATACTACCACTGTCAATAATCATATCTCCGACGTAGGCTCTAGATTCCGCCTGAACAGTAGTAAAATTTCCAACTTGTGGATTTTCAGAACCAATTATAGTCCCATCTATAGTACCTCCATTAATATCCATATTATCACTATCTAGCATGGCTATGCTCCCAAGTCCTAGGGAAGCCCTTGCTACTGAGTCGCTTTCAACTGTCCACTCTGAACCGTTTGATACAAGAAAGCTGCCATCCCCATGCTCCAGTGAACCTATTGCCTCTAAGTTTTCATTATAGCTTTGCTTGGAATCAGCATATGCTTTTATTGATTGCTGTGTAGCTAATTGTAATTCAGAATCAGATGCCATATCATCTTCGTCCAACACGGCAAATCCACCAATCGTTGATGCCATTACGGTTCCCCTTACCGTCAACGTGTCTCTTGAAAAAGTGAGTAGGTCGCTATCATTTGTTAGACCCATTAAATTCCCATCAATAGTTATAGTGCTATCAAGTGTTATATTATAACCATCTGAAGGGACAATGCTTATTCCACCATTTATAGTTTGTATGGAAATATTCCCATCCCCAATAATGATATCATCTGCTGCAACTGATGCAGGGTTCCCCCATGTACCAGCGCCATCGCCATCAGATATCCATGTTTGTCCAGAATCTCCAGCCGAAGAAATACCATATTCTACTTTGCTTGCAGAAAGGAGTCCATCCTCAACTAGGTCAGTTAAGTTGGAATCCAACTTCTGATAAGCAGATAGCGTGTCATATAAATCTGCACTAGTAGCGTAATTTTCTAAAGAGTCCTTTAAAACGTAGATATCTAAATCAGGTAAGTTTGATAATGACTCGTAGTTTGCGGTTTTTGCATATGCTGAAGTATCTGATAGAACAGAATAGAACACGGATGTTAGAACCTGCCTAGGTGATAGCGTAGATCCTGCAACAGTTAACTCTAAAAATGCCTCTGGTGGTATCACAGTAAACGGATTTGTATTTCCAAGAATTGTACTAATAATCCCATTATTGACGGTTACTTCCTGATTCTCAGACCATACTGCCTCACCTCCATCTGCGGTTCCATAAACCTTAAACAGTATCTCATAGCTTCCATCATCGGTTGGACTTCCATCTGCCTTTGTTATAAGACCTTGATAGGATATACGCCTTGGAACAGGTTGGTTACTGGTTGAACTCATTTTTTCTACAGCATCTTTTTGAGCACTAACAGTTTTGCCTTTTTTAGCAAATCTATCTTGTCCATTGACAATGGTTAAAAGAAAAATAAAGATAGGAATGAATTTCTTCATGTTAAACTCCTGTTATGTACAAACACATTGATTTTTATTAATTTTTTAGTCATGTGGAAATCCTGGTGGCATTTCAGGTTCAGTGGACTCCTCTTCTCCAGAAAAGATTTTGTCAACCAATAGGTAAGCAGCTCCTAATATAAGTGGATATTTACTGTAAGAAATCAGACTCTCATTTTTCATAATGAGCCTATCAAGAGTAGGTATCTCATTTTTGAAGTTGCTTGCGCTCATGAGCTTAGTCACGCTTGACCTTAATTTTGATTCAAGCCCATATATCCCAACTTCATTCATATGAGCATATGGGCCTGTGATATCTGCGTCCTCAATCATATTAATATGATCTATAGATTCAAATATTCTCAATGACAGATTGTCAATTGACTGCGAAAAGTTCCATGCAATTACATATCGTGCATTTAAAGCTCTAGCATTTTTTGCGATACAAGCATCTGTGTTGCATTTTTCATTAAAACCTTTTGGTTTTACCCTGCCTTCAATATCTGTCTCCAGGTAAACATCTAGTTGAAAGCCAAGTGTTTTAATCTCACTCATAATAATGCTGTTGATAATCTGAGCATCAATGTTTTTTATTGCATTCTCAGAAAATCCTTGAACAAAAATACCAGAGAAAGTTGTGTTGTCTTGATCAATGTCAATGGGGAAATCTGTTGGGGTAGGTAAAGTTCCCGTTGTTGGATTGGATATTTCTACCGCTTTGACTTTTTGAGATAGATACTCCACAATTAGTGTATCTCTGTCCTCAAATCCAATGCGATCTTTCACTTTTAATATAACCTCTAATTTTGTGCCTGGATTGTTATCTGCAGCTATAACGTTTAGGACTTGCTTGCGAGTTTGAACACTCTTTATATATTGTCCTCCGTAAGTATCAACTGAAATCTCAGATGTAAAATTATTTTCACTTTTTAAAACAAGTCCTGGTGCAAAGGTCCAATGATATTTTATCTTTGATCCATCCCCAACATTAGATCTAGAACCATCCAAAAAAATGGTTTCCCCTGGACGGGTTTTAATATCCTTACCTGCATCAGCAATCGGCTTATTATTCCCAAAGAAAAAGTCTTGTCCAAAAGTAATATTACTTAGAGCAAGAATTATAAAAAGTGACAACGATGTATTCTTAAGATATTTGTTCATTTTTATCCCTCGCTCAAGCATCACTATCAACCACAGTTGGTGTTATGAAAATGAGAAGCTCTCGTTGTTCTTTATCTCTACTACTATAATTAAATAGTTTTTTTATTAAGGGCATATCTCCTAATAGAGGTACCTTGGACTTAGCCTCATCAGCAGTATCGAAAATCAAGCCTCCAATCAGTAAAGTCTCTCCGTTATTTACTCGTACAGTAGTATTGGTAGATCGCGTTGAAATCATTGGCCTTTGATCATTCCCAATAAACCCAATTATATCCTGAACAACGGCATCAATTTTCATGCTGATTACCTTGTCCTCATTAACCCTTGGTAGTACATCTAAAGCAATATTCACATGTTGATTTTCATAGGTATATGGATTGGTGCCAAATACACTTCCTTCACCCTGTGGTACTAGAACTGGAATAGTTGTGCCAACTACAATATTTGCTGGAGAATTGTTCATGGTTGTGACCTGTGGTTCTTGGAGCAACTTAGTGCTTCCATCGTTGGCTAATAATGAAAGCATTGCAGATACAATTGGCCTACTAAGTGTTGCAAAGTTCATCGTCTGATCACCCATTGTAATATATCCAAGGTCAAATGTGGAGAGAGTATCTGTATTTAGGTTTTTGACAATACTCATCTGTTCCCTCAAGTCCCAGTTAATTCCGATTGTTTCATCATGCCTCAGGGCGGTTTCAACAAACTTGACAGCAATATTTATCTGGTCGCTTTTCACATCCAGAGATCGAACGACTCCTTCGATAAGTGAGAAATTATTTGGTAAATCAGTCACCAATAATATGTCTTTTTCTCCTGGCTCAAGGTTGGTTGATCCAGTTGAAGAGATTGCTCTTATTTTCCCACGAGCGGTTAAAACCTCATTCACTGCCTCCAAGGCTATGCTTCCATTAACATAGTTTAGTCGGAACATTCTTGTTAATAGCTCACCACTCATTACTTTCTTTGTAGTTGTTGGCTGAACAATGATAATGTTGTCCTGGATGAACCATTCATAGTTATTTACATGTAAAATTGCATCGAGGGCGGTTTCAAGAGAAACATCATCTAGGTTTACCGTAACCCTTCCTGAGACATCTTCTCCCATTATCAGATTTAGATTATCTTCCGATAAGAGCATCCTCACCACATTGACCAATTTTGCATCCTGAAAACTGAGGCTAACTCTGGATGGAGGAAGTCTCTTGGAACTTGAGGCATACCTCTTAGGGCTCTTTTTTACATTATTTTTCTCCCATACTATTTTCAAGACATGCTTCTTTTTACCACCTGTTGAAGGTTCAAGCTTTAGACTGTATTCAGGAACTCTTGTAAAATCTAGTTTAAGTTTTATTCTATCATCGATCTCATTTTGATTAACGTTTCTGGGTACACTTATTGAATATTGATAAAGGGGAGATTGGTCACATTTCTTACTAAAATTCCCCTTATCCCATGTCACATTTTTAAATAGAAGAGAGATGCTCGGCGGCGCAAAAGTTTCGTTGGTTACATAGTCAAAGTTTGCACCACTAAACTCCATAACAAGTTGATAAGATTTCTCATTATCCTCAATATATACTGCATCTAAACTGGGTGCAGGTTTAAATATTCCATATTTAAAACCCTGCCCCTGCAACATATATGCTGATATGATAAAGAAGAAAAACCATGTTCTTGGAATGTTGATTGAGTATTTCATTTATTTTTCCAGTTTAAGTTTTACGCTGTATTGGTCTCGCTCCAATACCACTTGATTTTCAATTATTTCAATCACTCGAAATCCCCGAACTCGGTCGTACTCGTGTACGATTTGTCCATTGATGATGGCCTTAAATCCACCTTCAAATTGGGTAATCCCAGTTAATTTGAACCAACTATTATAGATGTTGCTCCTATCATAGAAGATATCTTCTCCCCAGCTGTTTGCTTGTAACAAAGCTGGAGAGCTATTTTTATTCTCAATGATTCCATCGAGTGTTCTATTTGCCCTTAAACTATTTTCTAGGAATAGGTCATGATCTGTTGACCATGCAGCGATAGATTCAATTAAAACTATTGATGACACTATAATTAGTGTGATTGCTATAACCTTTTCTCTAATCATGATTCAGGCTCGCCATAGGTAAGATAACCTAGATCAGCAATAACCCCTTTTGGGTCTAAACTATCTAGACCAATTGAACAATATTGCATTTGAAGTATGGAATGATTTTTCTCAACCTCATCAATAAATTTCCCAATGTTGATAAAATTCCCAGACAACTTAATATTTACAGAGTGCCTCTCAATTTTTATTTCTTCTTTGTCATTCTTTTTACTGATTAATGGGAAAGTATTTCTTGGGTCTATTTCAACATCATTGAACTTAATGTCCATCTTCTCTGCTAAGTTTTTTATCTCGCCTAGCTGATTCATTAATTGAGCGCCAGAGACTTTTTTTGATGATAGAAGCTTTTTGTTATCAAGAAACTCTGTTCTAATCTGGTTCATATCATCAAGAACCGTAGACCCAGATTTAAGTGTTTGATCCATTTCCTTGATGGATGACTGAATAGAACTAACCCTTTCTTTAACTCTTCGAATATCATGGTAGTATATCGCCATGAGAGAGCATGATATTAATAATAGAACATAGTATTTGGTTTTTTGATTCATAATAAACTAACGAGTGATCCTAATTTTGTATCTTGTATTCTTAAAAGAGGTCTCTTTTTCTTCAACAATGTCAACGCTTTCAAAGCTTTTTGTATCTTTTAGAGTCTTTATAAGCTTTTGCGCATAAGGGAATGCCTTCTTTTGTTTGTGTTCGAAAAATCCATCTATACTAATCGACATCTGGGAAGTGTTTGATTCTAAAATATCAGGCACATCTGTTGCCTGCGTTTTGTCGATAGTAATATCCGTTACCTTAAAATCCATTGGTATCGACTGGCTAAGGTACTTGAGTGTTGAAACCATGCTGCGAGAAATTTCTTTATCATCTTTCACAAGTTTACTGAATGCATTTGCAATCAGGTTTTTGGAAGTCACAATATCTTTCATCTCTTGACGCATGTTTAACAGGCTTATCTCCGACTGCTTTACTGAAATCATTGACTCAAGAGGCTCTATTTTAGACCTTTGAGCAAGTGACCCAATTGAAAAAATAGTTAAGAGCACTAGTATAGCATTTTGTAGAACTTGATTGGGTCTGAAGTATTTATATTCTTTCTTATGGTCTTTAGGTAAAATATTAAGTTTTTGATCTGGATCCATAAGCAGACCTAGGTTTGCCATATAGTCAATCTGAATTGAATTTTCTTTGATAGATCTTTTCCTATTTAGAATTTTATCGGATTTATCTTGAATAGATTCTAGTGAACGATCTAGTTCGATCAATTCAAGTTCATACTCTGTTTGCTTTTCCCTAAAGTTCTTCAGTTCCTGCTCAAGAACATCAATACGGTCCCCATAGTTAAATGCAAATCCTGTGAGTTGCTTAACCTCCTCTTCGAGACCATCCAATTCATTTTTTTCCCGAGTTATCTGAAGTTCTAGTCGCGTGCATACTTCTTCCATTTGTTTTATTTTTTTATGGCTGGTCCTTTCTTTCTCATTTATGACATTATTTATAGAAGACTTTTGATTCTTAAGCTTTGAAATCTCTTGCTCTATTTCTTCAATTGATTTAAATATTACTTTTGATTGAACTTTTAGTTGAGCTATATCCATATAGCTACTCATTTTCTGATCTGCTATTTCCCATTTCCAATCTTTGCTATTATCATCTTGTTCAAAAAATGAACTTTCTAGAGCTATTTTCATCTCCTCATTTATCTTAGCTAGCTCTTGATCCATCATCGCAGATTCAACTCGTTTATTTTTCAGCTGATCTTGTAATTCATTAAGCTGTCCATCTAAGGTGTCTCTGTTTTTTGCCTTGAGCTCAATGTTGGTATAGAGGTTTGTTATTCGATCATTTAGCATAATCTTTGAAGCCGGATATAATTCTTTAACGTTTGAAATTCCGTTTAATGCCTTTCTATGATCAGTAGATAGTTTTACTAAATGCTCCTTATTATTATCTATTAATATCATTATTCGAGACGAATCAGTATCATAGAATTCAAGATCATTCTCTAATACGCTGATTGAGCTTTGAATCTCAGATCTTTCATTATTCATTGAATCAACCAAAATATTTAGGTCCTTTATCATGCGCTCGGTTCTTTCAATGGTCACCATCATATCTTTTTCCATTTGAATTAGATATCGTAGTTGTTCTTTTCTATTTGGCCTGGTCTTTTTCTTTTTGGAATCATATGGGACTTTTATATTCTTCTTTAAATCTTTAACTAAGTCATTAGAGGCTTGATAGTCTTTTTCAATTTTCTGATACTTTCCAGATATATCATCCCTTTCCTTGTCTAGCGCTACAAGCTGATCATTTAATATGGAAAACTCACTACGATTTAAATCGATCTTTTCTGATAATTTTATTTTTTCATTATTAAGCTGATTTTCTATTTCAGATATTCTTAATTGTTCTTTATCATGCTTTTTAAAAATAGTTTCAATTCTTTTTTCTAAAGATGCTCTTGAGATGCCAACTTTTTCTTTTTGTCTTAAGAGAAATTCTATTTTCTCTTTTGTTCTCTCTATTTCACTAAAGAAATAAAGCACTCTGTCTTCAGCTTTAATTAATTTTTGAATTAGTACCTGACTTTTAAAAGATTTCTCCAATGCTTTGATTTCTTTATCCCTTTGTCCTTCTACATCGAGCCTTTTATTGGATATTGATTGCAACCTTTCCTCTAATCTTCTTTGTATGTCTATGATTGCATTTTGCTTTTTATTTGGAATATTTTCAATTTGATTGTTGATTTCAGAACGATCTTTGTTAATACTTTTATTTATCTCATCAAAAGTGTTTTGACTTTCTATAAATTGTTCATTCTTTTTATCAACCTTGTCTACCATTGACTGGATCATAGACTCAAGTTTTTGGATTTTATCTTTAGACGTATTGATTCTTTTTAGTATTGTTGACTTTCTACCTCCATATGGTCTCAATTTCGTCATTACATCTCTGTAGCTCTTCCTGTATTTTGCCATGAATTGTTCATACCTACTTACGAATAGTGCTAGGCCACTTTTTAATTTCCTCAGCTCTTCCTTATCAAGAGAGATACTTTCATCTGCCATTGATTGAGCTATTAGATCAACATCCCCATCATTTTTAAATCGACTTAAACCATCTTTCAAAAAGACCAGATAGGATTCAGAATTTTTTCTTTCTATCGTCTTCTCAAGTTGATTGATTTGCCCATTTATATTTTTCTTTTCCTGCCTCAGCTGGCTATCCCATTCTCCTTTTTGATGTTCTAATCTGTCCAGTCTTTCCTGAAATCTCCGGCCCTGGTTTAAATCTTTTTGTAGATTGTGAATCTGTTTTTTTAAGGAAGCTATCTTTGGATTATTTTTCTTTTTTAATGAACTTAAAGAAGAGTGTGCTTTTTCTCTTTCTAGCTTGAAACGATCCCTGTCTCTACTGGCTCTCTTAAAAGATTTATCGAGTAGTCGACTCTTTTCATTTAATTCCGTTAACTCTTTATTAAAATATGTTTCTATAGTTATGGATTTAGATTTTTTTGCTTCTGACTTTTTCCGTTCTTCTTCTTGATCAATTTTTTTTAATTGGCCATTAAACTTTGAAATTAGCTTTTCTCTGTCAGCTTCAAAGGTTTTGACAATTGGAGCCTTTTCCTTGTTAATGTTTTCAATTTCATTTCTTTTATCAATCACCTGTTTTTCTAATTGCTCTATATAAATTGATCCATCTGATATTTCTTTTGAGATTTTATCTAACTCTAAAGAGTTGTGATCCAATTGAGATTTTTTTTGTTTTTCCTCATCTTCCAGAGAACTTATTTTATCATTTATAAACTTTTTATCTTGCTGAAAACTTTTTTCTAGCTCTGCTTGCTCTATCTCTAATCCCTCATGTGCATTTTCACAAGATTCAATAAGAGTGTTTAATCGATTCATTCTTGATTCAATATCTTCCAGGTCACTTTTCAACATTCTCTTCTGAGGATTCAATTCCTTAATAAGCATTGAATGATGCTGAAGATCTTGTATCTGGTCTATAGTATTTCTAATGTATTTTAATAGATCAAGTTCCTCCTGCCTGTCATTCACCTTGCGTAGAACCTCTTTCTCATGTACGTCAATTTCTCTGTTGAGTGAGGTTAATGTTTTTTGATTCCCTTTTATTGTTCGCTTTGCCTGCCTAGTCATTCTTTCAATATCTGAATGCTTGCTAAGCATTTCTCTTTGAGACTCATTAATCTTAATTATTGACCCTGTAAGGTTCTTTAGATGAATCAAATTATCTGGTGCTTCAAGAACAAGATTTAAAATTTTTAATAGTTTTTCTCTGACATCTATTCCATCATCTCCATCAATTATTTTATTAGGGTTGGTATTTTCGCCTGAAATCGTAGCCTGAAATGATTCCTTAATCTCATCTATTCGCTTTGTATTCTGCGTTAGTAAGTATCCAGAACGTTGCAAGGTATTTAAATCTTCAGTTGTTAAGTTCTCAACAACCTTAAGATGATCAAGAAATGATCTTTTAAATGCATTTGCGGTTGCTTGTATAGAATCTTTTAGATATTCAAAAACAGTAACCTCATCCTTACCATTCTCTATTTTCTGGTTCATATCGTGCAGAGATTCTTCAAGATTAATAATAGTAGACTCGAGGTTGTCTATATCCTGATCTAAGCTTTCTTTTTCGTCCCCTAATTTCGCTCGAGAGCGGGAAGCAATCTTTACACGAGATTGATATTCCCCTTTGATCTGCTGCCTCTCTTTATCTTCTTTATTTTTAGATCTATCGTGCTCATATTCTAGCTCAGAGATAGTGTTGATTATCTCTTCGTGTTCCTTATACTTTTCTATCAAAACTGAGCTATGCTCTTCTAACAAGGAGGTCACTGAACTTAGATCAGATTTGAGCCCATCTTGTCCAGATAGATATTCGTCTTTGATTTGTTTAAACTCTTTAGAAGCATCCAATAATTTTTGATTTGCAGATTCAATAGATTTTAGTTTTGAATCTTTTTCCATTTCGATTCTTGTTAGCCGATATTTTGCGCTCTCAGGACTTTGGGCTGACTCTATTGCTTTTTCATGTTGATTGATGCTTTTTTTGATACCCTCTAACTGAGTTTCCCTACTCTCTCTTTTCTTAAAAAGCCCATTTGAACGTAATCGCTTGATGAGAGGTCCTTTTTGTTTATCGGAGTCTTTTAGAAAAGCTGAATTGAAATCAGAAATGTTTTTCACCTCAATTCTTAGTTCTTGTTGTAGATAATTATTGAGATTCTTGATATGACTACCGACACCGCAGGTGAATATTTGCCCTACTACGTCTTCAGAGAATCCATCATGTAGTATTACTTTTTCAAAGTAATATATGGATTCCTTGATTTCATTTAAAAACCCTAGAGACAAATGATCTAATATTGATTTTGCTTTTTTAAATGGAATTCCATCTTGAATAGATGAGTCAGAGGTCTCTGGACTAAGACCATAGTGAGATAAGAAATGGAGGGCATTCTCCTTCGCCTCTTCATCGGTTGAATTAATTATAGTGAGCTCCACCAACGCATCGGCAAAATAGTTTAACCCTTTTGTGATTTCTTTGGAATCGAGTAGTTCGCCTTCCTTAAGAAAGACAATATAGGTTTTTTCACGATCTATATATATAAGGAGTGAAAATTGACTTTCATGGTTGAGATTGTAATATGCGTGGAGGTTCTTAAGAATCTGCGGAATGGACGTATTGTATCTTGGTTGAAGACCGGCATCAATCAGATCGGAATAGTCCTTTATAATCTGATCTCTTTTATTTGAAATGCATACTGTAGCACTTTTTTCATGTCCCCTATTGATAACATAATCAAATAAACTATGATCATCTTTGAAATCGTAAGAGTCATTGAGAGTATTAAGGAGCCCCTTTTCGAAAAGTTTTTTATTTTTTCCTTTAACAGAAGCATAAATCATTTGGAGCTGATAATTATCTGATTGAATAGCTAGATAAACTTTTTGCCTTTTATTATTACTAATAAATTGGTTAGAGACATTAACAATTAAATCCGTTAGAGTGTTGATTTCATAGTCTTTAACTTTAAAGGGAAGTACATAATTGTTTATACGTTCAATTTCAAATCCTTCTTTTTTTAGATTACATAATAAAAAGGTGACATGGTTATTTGATTGAACAAAGGTCATGGCTCTTTTAATTCCATTTAGTTTTAAAAGGGTGTTTTTAATAGGGAGTGATTTTTGCCCATTCCATTGTTTAATAACCGTTTTTCTTTCAGAATCTTTTTTATTTTCATATACAGTACTCCGTTTTATTTTATTCCTTCGTGATTCAAACACTCTTTGATCTATGAGCGTTCTACGATCCTTCCCAATACGGCGTTCATCTTTTATAGAATTTTCTTTGGTTTTATTTCTACGATCTAGAATATTCCTCCTGCCAATTTCTCTCCTATCATTTTTTTCGCGTCGTTCTCTTTCTATTCTACTTTCTAAATCGTTTATAGAATTCTTTGTACCACCGCGATGTACATTATCCTTTTGTAATCCTTCCCTATCAGAGTCCTTTTTATTATCACCAGCTTCATTGTCATTAATTGTATATTCTTTAGCTGTTGGGAAAAAAAGCTTTTGTTCAATACCCTTAACCATTTCAGTTGAGGTAACATAAAGAAGATTGCTGGAGATTAATTTTTTGATATGGTAGTATATTTTTTCTTTTGGGAAAGAAATAGAGTTGGCAATCTCACCAGCCGTTTTTGGTTTTTCGTCAAAGCAATCCAGGATCTTTTTTGTGAACGGTTTTTTAAAGACCTTGATTGTTTTTGGATCCGAAATCTGGATTATATTTTTTTGCCCTTTCATAATATTATACGCTTATATCAAATCTTAAGATTTCGCAAAAGGGTATAGGAAGCGCGAAAACCACGCTTTGGTTTTGCAACCAATTTGTATATTGACTCCACATCATTTATTACCTCGGAAAAAGTAATTTATTAAATTTATTCTATAAACAATGAAGAATACAAGAGTTGTTTATTATTACAACATTATATTTTATGAATTTTGTATGATATTTTTTTAAATGTAAAATTAAAAAATTATAATAAAATTTTTTAATTTTTTATATCTGTAATTTATTTTGTAAAAATTAAATTTTTTAATACCAAATTTTTATAATCATTTTTTTGATCTGTATAATTTTATTTTTTCTTTGTATAAAATAATTTTTCTCGACGAGCATTATGCTTTTAATGAAGCTTTTATAATCTAATTGTAAAATAATAAATCAGAATATTTATAAAGTAAAAGGTTTTAATTATAATTATTATAACAAGTTAAAAATATACAATGTTAAAATATACTTTTAGTAATTATGGAATTTTAATCTTATTAAACATTGTATAATTATAAAAAAATTTTAATAAAATTATATTTTAATTTTTAAACTTATTTAACTTGTCTAATTCTTCTATATATTGAAAATATTCATTCTCAAGCTGAGATATTTCCTCCATTACCTCATTAAGAAAAGGTGCATTGCTTTTATTTTTTACATCATGTAGTAGCAACTCTTTACCCTTTATTTCTTTTTCAATTTGTTTGAATCTTTTATTTATCCAAGCAATTCTATTTTTTGATTGTTTTCTTAATTGATAATCTTTCTTTTTGCCTGTATCAGGCTTAACAAGTGGGCTTTCTTCATTTAGCTTCTGCTCTTTTTTCCATTCATAATATTCATAATTGCCTTGGTATGTAATCACCCCTCCTTTACCAACCTCACATGTAATATTGGTAATTTTATTTAAGAAATGTCTATCGTGAGATATACAGACTATTGAACCCTCAAACGAAGCCATAGCTTCTTCTACTATACTCCTGCTTACCATATCTAGATGGTTGGTCGGCTCATCCAATAGCAATAGGTTTGATGGATCCAATAACATTCTTCCAAGTGCCAGCCTTGCTTTTTCCCCACCTGAAAGAACTTTTACCTTTTTTTCAATGTCTTCTCCTGAAAATAAAAACCCACCCAAGTAGGTTCTGATTTGTGTTTCTGTCATTCCCAAAGCAAACTTTTCAATGGATTCAAATACTGTATTTTCTTCTTCAAGAATTTCTAATTGAGGTTGTGCGTAGTATGATACTTTTATATTCTGTCCGTATTTAAACCTACCAGTAGAAGGTTTTTCCACACCTGCTAACATTTTTAATAATGTTGATTTTCCTGCTCCATTTACTCCAACTAAACCAATCTTATTTTCTCTTTCCACCACGAACTCTAAATCGTTAAATACTTCTACATCACCATAACTTTTCCCAACCTTTTCGCAAGACACTATTCTTAGAGGGGACCTTTCTGGTTGTGGGATTTTTAATCTTATTGATGAATTGTCTTCGCTTGGCTCTTCCAAGATCTCTAATTTTTCTAGCTTTTTTATTCTACTCTGCACCTGAGTTGCTTTCGTATTTTTATACCTAAAACGCTCTATGAATCTTTCTGTTTCCTTTATCTCTCTTTGTTGATTTTTATAGGCATTTAAATACAAATCCATCTCTACTTTTTTATTTTTTATAAAGTCTGAATAGGTTCCTTTATAGATTTTGATTCTTCTTAGGTCTATTTCTATTATATGATTTATGGAACGATCTAAAAATGTTCTATCATGACTTATCAACACCATTCCCCCTTTCCAACTAGCAAGGAACTTTTCCAACCAAATTGTAGCCTCTAAGTCCAAATGGTTGGTTGGCTCATCTAAAAATAGTACATCTGGATCCTGCATAAGAATTTTTGAAAGAGCGACCCTCATTCTCCAGCCACCTGAAAATTTTCTCATTGGTTCGTTGAACTGCCATTCTACAAAACCTAAACCACCTAAGATCTTTTTTGCTTTTTTTTCTAGATCCCACCCACCCATTGATTCAAACTTAAAT
>OCVP010000669.1_pt1 | contig 15216 bp, 2 predicted proteins | sample 1539171 | NCBI WGS metagenome assembly OCVP01 (sample SAMEA51879418, study PRJEB22527) | metagenome
GACTTCTTTCTAGAGCGTACAAGATAATGCCATACACTCAGGTATCCAATTTAGACTTTGAACAAATAAAAGTTTCTCTTAAAGAGTATATGAGATCTCAGTCAGATTTTACTGACTATGATTTTGAAGGTAGTGCATTAGCAACTCTAATTGACACACTTGCTTATAATACTTACTACACAGCGTTTAACACTAACATGGTAGTCAATGAACTATTCATTGATTCAGCTACGTTGAGAGATAATGTAGTAGCGATTGCAAAGCAGTTAGGATATAGACCAAAGAGTGCTACTGCTCCTACAGCATATGTTTCATTTACTATTAACTATACTAACGCTACAACTGATAAAGAATTAGTATTACAACCAGGCACAGGATTTGTTGCATCATATGATAATAACATCTATTCTTATATTGTAAATGATGCTGTTACAGGACAGGTTGTTAACAATGTCGCAACATTTGAAAACGTAGAAATTAAAGAAGGAACAAGGTTAGTTAATACATTCACTATTAACAGTGCTATTAAAAGTCAAAGATTTATTTTAGATAATCAAGACATTGATACTAATACAATTAGGGTGCAAGTATATCCTGGCGGTGGTTCATTTAGTGAAGAGTATAAACTTGCTGATAACATCTTAGGTGTTGATGGTACGTCAAAAGTATTCTTCCTTGATGAGATTGAGGATCAAAGATATGAGATTCTTATGGGTGACGGTGTTCTAGGTAAGAAGGTTGAGAATAATTCACGTATTGAAGTATCATATCTTACAACTTCAGGTCCTGAAAGCAATGGAGTTAAGACATTTGTCTTTACTGGTGTTGTACAGAATCCAAATGGTGTAAGTCCTAATGCTTTTACAACTACAATTACATCAACTACACCTTCTTCGGGTGGTGAAGAGGTAGAAAGCACTTCTAAGATAAAATATACTGCTCCTAAAGCATATGGCACACAAGACCGTGCAGTGACCGCACAGGACTATGAAGCAATTGTAAGAAAAGTATATCCAGCAACAAGTGACATTATTATATTTGGTGGAGAGGATCAAGATCCACCAGAATATGGTAAGGTCTTTATTGTATTGAAACCAAATGATGCAAGTTATCTTACATCATTAACTAAATCACAAATTATTGCAGATCTTAAGAAATATGTAATTGCATCTGTAGAACCAGAGATTGTAGATCCTTCTATTCTTTACGTTGAGATAACAAGTAAAATATTTTATAATACTGGTCTTACTGATCAAACTGAAGGTCAGATTAGAGACAAAGCAATTAATAGTGTTCAGTCTTATATTGATGTAAGTGATACTGAGAAGTTTAATGGTAAGTTTAGGTATAGTAAGTTTATAGGTGTAATAGATGATGCTGATATTAGTATCAATTCTAATCTCACCAGTGTCATAATGAGAAAGGACTTCTATCCACAGTTAAATTCTACATTTTATTACGAGGTATGTTTCCAAAATGCCTTTGATGAGGACTGTGATGATCCAGTCTTGTCATCTACTGGTTTTAGGGTGACTGAGTATCCTAATTTTGATGTCTATGTTGAAGATAGAGACAAGAAAATCGTCCTATATAGACTAGATAGCGTAACTGGTGAAAAGGTTGTTCTAGACAGAGATATTGGCGACATAGATTATGTAAAAGGTGAGTTAAAGATGTATGCTTTAACAATTATTAGAGGTAGTTTCTTTGATAATCGTATTTCACTAAGAGTAAAACCTCTATCAAACGACATCAAGGCAATGCGTGAGGTATACCTTGACGTTGATGTTCCTAATTCATCCTTCACTGCATATAAAGAGTAATTAAATGGTTGTTGCTAAGACAAAGCGAATCTCGACTCTAATAGAGACTCAACTTCCTGAGTTTATTAGTACAGAATATGAACTTTTTACCAAGTTTATAGAAAAGTACTATGAAGCACAGGAGGTGCAAGGTGGTACGTTAGATGTTATTAGCAATCTTCAAGACTATGCTAACATAGATTATTATGAACAAAACATACTTAGACAATTTGATAGTTTGGATGTTAGTATCACTGATACTAGCGACACAATTGTATTACAAGATGCAACGAGTTTTCCGAAGGCAGACGGATACATTAGAATAGATGATGAGATAATATTTTACGCAACTAGAACTGATACTACACTACAAGGTTGTACAAGAGGTGTTAGTGGTAACACAAAACTTGGTGATTTGTATCATGAGACTCAATTTGAGACTACAACTGCTGCTCCACATGCATCTGGTCAAAAAGTTTACAATATCAGTAATCTTTTCTTATATGCGTTTGTCAAGAATTTTGAGAAGCAATATCTAGGTTCTTTTCCTGAGAAATATCTTAGAGGTAGTGTTGATAAGAGAACATTAATAAAAAACATACAGAATTTTTATAAGGCAAAAGGAACTGATAGTTCTATTAAGTTTGTTTTTAATAGTCTTATTGATAAAGATTTTGATCCTCTTGATCGTACTAACTTAGCACAGTTTGAATGGTTTATAAAATCTGAATTTGATAACATTGCTATAGACGTTACAAGTCCAAATGGTCAATTCTTAGTTGGTGATAGAATTAAAACTACCACTGCTAGTGGTGAGATTGCTAAGATTGTTAGAAATGATCAGAATGTAATTACACGAGTATATCTAAGACAAGTATCCAGCACTTTTTCTCTTGGAGATAGTGTTACTGGTACTACAGGATCTACATTTACTGCTAGTACAATATACACATTTCCTAATGGTATTTTCTACATTAACTTTGGTAAGTTGCCACAGTTATTTGGAGACTTTGAGTATGGCAAATATTATTTTGCACCAGAAGGAATAAGGATCTTCCAAAACTGGCAAATCATATGGAATCAATCTGACCCTTCTAATTTACCGATGCCTATCCATCCAGATGGTCATCCTATGAAGTTTAGTACCACTAGAGAAGGTACATTACTTGGTGGGCAGTTATACACTAACAGTAAACCTGTTCTTGGTGTTAAAACAAACTACGATAATGAATTCCAACCAGAATTCATGATGGATGTTGATGAGTCTAATAAGATTTACTATTATTGTGCTTATCATCGTTACATGTCAGGACTTGACGGTGATGAAGGTTATATGGAGTTGGTTGCTAACACAAGACCAAGAAAAATTGTACAACCTGAGGTATACAAACCAAGAGACTTTACATACAAATCATCTAATGCAGATTGGATAAACGTATATGCACTAAAGTGTAAGGTTATATCTGGTGATGTAAAAAGTTTAGTAGGAAAAAGAATTGTTCAGGCTGATACAGAAGAATATGATTATGCAGATGCTGTTGTAGATAATGTATATGCAGATGGAACTAGAGATGATGAGGTAATCTATAACATAGTTTTAGCACCAGAGACAGTTAATGGTGTATTTGGTGTCTCAACTAAGACTCAACTTGAGAAAGTATTAACAGGCACTAAGTCTAAAGGAGATAGGATTGATGTATTCTCTACTACTGGTTGGAATAATACAGGATCGGTATTGATTGGTAACGAGACAATTACATTTAGTGATAAGACTGTAGGTCAATTCATTATTGATAATAGATTAGCACAGACTGCTGTACAACATGATGTTGGTACACCAGTATACAAACCTGTTACAATAGCAGGATCTGGTGTCACGTTGTTGACAATGGGTATTGTTTATAATTTACAACCATCAGATTCACAACCATACTCTTTTATAGGAGATAAGATACAAGTATCTAATCCTGGTTTTGAGACTTCTGATTCTAAGATTGTAAATGTAGGTACAAACCAGACTAGATGGATATTAGGGACTGGTGCATCAGTTAATGTTCCTACCTTATCTGCAGTTGCTACATCATTAGATCAAGTACCAACAAATGTATCTGCTATACTTGCAGATGATCAGTATTATTACATTGCTAGTTCTAGTTTTCCATCACATAAAATTTTAGATGGTTCTACTGTAACACAAACAGTATTAGATCAGAAACTTCTTCGTATTATTAGAAAACAAGCAACTAGAACTACAGAAACATATCCTACACCTAAAAGAGATATTGGTATTGGATTAAATGGTGTTCCTTTCTATGGTTATAAAGATCCAGAAAGTATTAGATATGGTAAGTTAGAACAAATCAAGGTTGATCTACGTGGAACTGGATATGTAAGACCTCCTTTTGTATTGATTGATCAAGTGCCTAATAAAGCAAGAGCGATATTAGCAGGACAGGTTGTAGAAAGCATAAGTGTAGATACTGCTGATGTATTTCCTAGAACTCCAGATATATTAATTACATCTGGTAGAAATGCTGTTGTTCGTGCTGTAGTAACTGGTGGTAAGGTAACAAGTCTAATACTTGATAATGCTGGTGAGTTTTATTCTTCTCCTCCACAAGTTGTAATTAGAGATAATGCTGGTAGAGGTAGATTTGCTGAGTTTGAAGCAGTTGTTAATACTGATGGACAGATTACTGGATTTAATAAGATTGCAGAGGGTAATTTCTATAATCAAAATACTGTAATAGTTGACATAGTTCCAGTGGGCAGTGGTGCAACTGGTATACCTCTTCTAAAAGAATGGAATTTTAACAGATATAAAAAATTAGAGTCTAAACTAGATACAGAAAATGGTTATGTATTTGATAACTACAACAACGTATTAGAGTATGGTTATGGTTATGCTGCAAACCCGAAAGCACTTCGTGTTTCTCTCAGTGATAACCTAAACAGTGCTGGAACAGAACCAGCATCTAAATCACACTCACCTATTATTGGTTTCGCATATGATGGCAATCCAATATATGGTGCGTTTGGTTACGAAAATCCTTTAGATTCTACGTCATCTATTATTAGAATGACATCTAGTTATTCTATCAATGGTAATCGTTCTGAAGGACCTGACTTGACAACCTATCCTATTGGAACTTTTGTCAATGATTACACCTATACCCACAAAAGTGGCACACTAGATGAAAACAATGGAAGATTTTGCACCACCCCAGAATTTCCGCAAGGAACTTATGCTTATTTCATTACTATTGATAGCAATCAAGTACCGCAGTATCCATACATTTTAGGAGAGAATTTTTATTCTCTTCCTGTAGATAGTAATTACAATTCTGATATTAACCAGAATGACATTCCTAAAAAAGCAAGACGTTTTTACCAAGCAGGAATGCCACGTAATGGAGATGGATTCATTGCACAAATAGAAGAAGTAAAACAAGGTAATGTTGAGAGTGTTAGTGTATTAGATACATCTGCTAACTTCTCTATCAATTCACAGTTATATTTTGATAATACTGGAACACAAGGTTCAGAAGCAGAAGCAATCGTTAGTTCTGTAAAAGGAAAAGATGTATCTTACTTAGAATCAAAAGAAAACAAAGTTGTTAAGTTAACAATTATTCAAAGTGCATACTTATTTGCAGATGATACATTATCACAACCATCATCTGGTGCATCTGGAACTATTGTTGGAACTGTTAAGAACGATAGTACAATTGTATTAAAAAATGTAAGTGGTACGTTTGATAATACTGGTACATTCTCTGCTGCAATTAAAACATTTGATATTTTACTAGATCAAAGAAGTTCTTATACGAAAGGTGCTACATTAAGTTTGACTGATGGTGTCAATGCACCTATTGCTACTGCTGAAGTATTAGAAGGAACATCTGCTCAAAACGTAGTCCAGATCAAGGTTTTGACAGGTACATGGAATACTGACAACACATATTTTATACAGTCTGATGATTTGTTCAATACATCTGGAACTAGAATTGTAACACTCACATCATTGAGTGATGGATTAGAACCATTTGAAGTAAATCAAAGTGTTGCTCTAATAGAAACTGCATCTAATCATGGATTAGGAATTGGAGACAATGTAACTATTGATATTAACCCTGATGATGCCACTAAAACAAAAATATATTATATTAGAAAGAGATTGTATCAAGAGGCAGTTTTAATACCTCCTAGTGCAAAGACAAACATTAATTTTACAGGAATAGGAAGATATGAAATTCTTAATGGTGGTGCTGACTACACAGCTGGCACTTACACTAGCGTTGCTCTTACTGGTGGAACTGGATCTGGAGCGACTGCTACCTTTACTGTATCTTCTGCAGGGGTAGTTTCTGGTATACAGATACAAGATGCTGGTGTAGGATATGCAAGAGGAGACTATCTTGGAGTTGCAGATGAAGATCTAGTAAGATCTGGTGCATCACAATCAACATCAAGATTTACAATCTATGTTGGTCATGTAGGTGTTGCTGCTGGTGCAACAAAAGTTACTGTAGATAATGCACAAGGATTTGCAACAGATGACTTTATACAAATAGGTAAAGAAGTTTTAAAAATTGCTGGTATTAATGGAAACGACCTTTCTGTAACTAGAGGACAAGAAGGAACTACAGATGTAGACCATTTTGATGGACAGGAAGTATCTCTTTACAATGCTCAATATAACTTTACAAATAATTATCAGATATTCAGTGGTTCACTATCAGGTTACATACAATCCTATGATCCTGTAACACATAAGATAGTTGTTGTATATGATTATGCAACACTAAACACTAATGCAAATAAAGTTGTACTAAGTTCTAGTTTCTTTGATACTAGCACACCACAGAGATTGGTTTCTGTTAGATCTGCTGAAGATGTAGTATACAAATTTGAATTCTCAGAAGATAATAGTACATTTGTACCTAACCCTAACATAGATCTACAAGAATTTTACAAGTATAAGTTTGATACGTCTCATTCTAGTCTCACTGGGACTTACTTTGATATTAGTCCAAGTAGTAATTACAATTTAATTACAGTAGAGAAGATTGAATCAACTATACTACCTGGCAATGCTGGTGCATTTACAGATGTTAAGTTTGGATTTGGTTCTAGACTTACTACTAATACATATCAAACAAAAACAGGAACAGATTTTACAAACTTCTATTACTTTGATAATAAGAATGTAGTAAATGCAGGAGGAGCATACTTTAAACTTATAACTGATCCTTTACAAGGAACTAAGACTATCAATTATGTTACACCAAATCGTTTTGTTTATGACGTTACCAGCACTCCTCTTTGGGATGGTTCTGGATCTATTTCTTACACTACTACTGGTCAGTTCGCTATTGGTAAAATCAATACAGTCGGAATTGTAAATTTAGGATTAAATTACAAAAAGGTTCCAGTTATAACTGGTGTTGATCCTGCAGAATCTTACAGAGCAGCAGCGACTGTAACATTTGATACAGCATCACAAACTATTACAGGAGTTGACATTACTAATGAAGGATCTAACTATGTAAATCCTAAAATTGTAGTAACTAAGTCTGATGGATCAGACGTAAAATTTAATGTTCTTGTAAGAGAAGGTAAAGTCACATCTATTACTGTAGAAAAACCAGGTAGAGGTTATACATATGCACCTGAGATTATCATTGTGGAAGGTCAGGTAGAAGCATTTGTTGAGAGCACATCTATAGGTGTACCACAGAGTGTAAGAATAACATCTAATGGTGGAGCATTCCATTTAGATGAAACTGTATCATCCACATTCCGTTCTAACTATGTTCTTGCATTAAAAAATTATAATGGTAACTTTAGAATTGGTGAACAAGTAGTTCAAAAGATTAATGGTGTAGAAGTATTCAGAGCAACAGTTGTAGATTGGAGATTTGGATCTAATTTACTTAAGGTAGAAAATTCTACTGGTATAATTCGTGAAAATGTTTCTATAGAATCTACAATCATGCCAGTATCTGGTATGGTACAATCTATATTTGTAACTACATTCAGTGAAGAGATTTCTAGTTTCTATGATAACTTAGGTTACTATCAGTCAGACAAAGGAAAACTAGGTGTACAAAATCAAAAGATAATAGACAGTTTATTCTATCAAGATTACTCTTATGTTATTAAGTCAGGAACATCTATTGAGCAATGGCGTGATTTAATAAAAGCAACTACACACCCTGCTGGTTTTAAACTATTTGGTCAAGTTGATATTGAAGCAACTGCTAATTTTGCAACAAGAGATCAAGGTTCATTAGTTGAGTTACCTAAGAAACGTACACCTGATGCAACACACTTTACTGTTGTACAACTTTGGGATCCTGAGAAAAATAAGATTACAGTTGAGAACTCAAGTAGAATTGTTACACAAAGTGTACAGAAAGTTGAAAACCAAAGAATACGTAAAGGATTTGGTACTGCTGCAACAAGTGAATTTAACTTTAACGAAGCAGAAGCATTTGAATTTACATTAGGTGCAGCATTTGATGGTTATTTTGATAATGATGGTAGATTACAAGGAACCACTGCATTTACAACTAAGAAAGATGGCGTAGCATTTAACTTAGCAGATAATAAGTTAAAAAATATGATTGTAACTCTTGATGGAGTTATACAAGAACCTGGTTTTGCATATACTATAAATTCTGGAAGTATTACATTCTCACAACCACCTCTTGCTGGTGTTACTTTCTATGGTAAGGTCTTTAAATTTAAAGATGAACAATACAATACAAGATACTTTAAAAAATTAAGAAATATATTCCAGCGTGGTGGAACATGGATTGATGCTGCAAATCAAATAGAAAGAAATGTACAGTTTATTATTGATGAGACTGTTGGATATGGTAAAGCAACACACCCATCATTAGACTGGAGTACAAAACAAGATGATTATGAGGCAAACATCAGAGCAATTTTAGACGCTTATCAACATGATATTAGATTTGGTGGAAATATTAAGACAATTGATTATGCATCTATTTTTAGATCTGGCAGTGCTTACTTGTACATACAGAATTATAAAACAGAATCTAATGATATATTTGAGTATGCAACTAGGTTAGCAAAACTTGCAATTAGAAACTGGGACTTTGTTGATGTAAACATTGAATATGTTCAAGGTCAGAAAACAATGACTGTTAGCAGCACTAAGAATCTTGCTGTTGGTTTATTTGTAAGTTCTGGTAGATCATATCCAACAGGAACTAAGATTGTATCTATTGATAGTGAGACTCAAGTAACACTAAACAATGCAGCACTAGCAAACTCTGGTGGTGGCGGTGGTGCTCCAGCAGGAACCACTCCTGTAACTGGTACAGGTAGTACAACTACTATCGGCACTAGCACTGCACAAGTTCCATTAGGAAGCACATTCACTGTGCCACCTGGTGCAACTGTCACAGTACCTCTTTCTTTCTCAGGTACAACACAAGCTAAGTTTGGTTGGAGTGCATTGAATAAAGGTATGTTCTATAAAGCAGGACAATTGATTAGTGCTAACAGAGCATATATTATTTCTACATCACTTGCATGGGCACAGTCAGCATACCCATCATTAAACTGGGGAACTATCAGCAGTAAATGTGGTAGAGACATTGGTCTCATATTAGACGCATATGTGTATCATCTTAAGATGGGCGGTAACTTTAAAATTGTAGAAGCAGCACAGTTATATTATCAGAAGAACGAATATCCTTATGGAGAAGAATTATATTATATCACTGGATCTCTAACTGAGACAGTTGCGACATTTAATTATGCTAAGGATTTAATGGTACAGGCAATGAGAAACCAGTTACCAACCACTGATCCTAATGCCATTGTAGATTCACTAAGTCCTGTATGTGCAGAGGTAGAGAGTACACTTAACACATATCATAGTATTGTCAATACTATTCTTACAGAAGGGCGTGGTCTAATAGAGAAAACTCCAGTTAATCAAAATAAGTCTGGTTATTGGACTGGTACAGTAACATATTCTAATTACAATATACTTGGTGATCCTTTACTTCCTGCAGAAGAGTGTACTACTGTAATCTCTGCGATGGATTCATTATATGAAAATTTAAGTGATGTTGTAAAAGAAGAATCTGTAACAAGAAGTCTACCTGATTATATTGATGGTGAAACTACAGACTTTGAATTATATTGGGATGATAATACTGGAGTAGACACAGAAGAAGACGAAGATCTATTCCTTACAATTAATTCAGTATTACAAAGACCTAAGTTTACAGAAAACTATCCATTGAAAGATGCATACTGGATTGATAGGACTGTAATTCCTAACGTAATTAAATTTGATACTGCTCCTATATGGGATCAAGATTTAGGTGCTAAGAGTATTGGTGAACCAACTGCTGTAGAAAAAGTTGTAGGTATTGGTGTTTCTAATTACAAGAGATTGACTATTGATTATGAATTAGTAGATGGTGTCAGAAACGGACCTTTCTTAATTCTTGATGTATTAGATGGAACTGTTCTCAGCATTGAATCTGAAGATAGTTTGTATGTATTCTTAGATGGTGTACTACAAGTAAACGGAAAGGCGTACACTGTTTCAGGTCCTAACATCACATTCCATGATTCTATTAAGAAGGATATGCAGATTGACATGCGTTACATCTATGGTAGAGACGTAGGTCAAATATTAAACATATACGATTTTGCACCTGATACTTACTTCAGTCAAGGAACTTTCTCATTTGTTGCTTCTCAGCAAAACATGGATAACTTGCTCAGCTATACATGGATGGGCGAGAAGATTGGTAATCCTATTCATGTTTGGCAAACGAGAGCAAATGGAACTAAGAATATAATTGGTGAACTTACAAATCCAATTAGAACTGGAAACACTGTAGTGTTTGAATTGAAATCTCAAAACTCAAGTATTGAATCTGGTTTAGATTATACATTTGCATCAAAAGGAAATTATAATAATACATTTGTACTAACAGATGCAGATATAACAAGTGAGATTCTAAATCTTAAGAAAGATGGTGATGGTAGAAATATACTAAAAGATCCTAATTCTGATTGGTTTGGAACAATAATTGGTAAGACATATAAAGCACCATTTGTATATCTTTCTAATGGAGACAATATTAGAGTAGAAGGCGAGACAGGTTTTAGAAAGATTAAAACTCTTCCTACTGAAACAACCAGTAAAGATGGAAGACCAAACGAACAAACATCTGATGATATATTTGGTGCAGTCTCAATTGAGACTTATACTGGAATCACGAGAGGAGAAGGTCTTTCTGTTGTTGCAGAAATTGAAAATGGATCTGTAATATCTCTTACATGGAACCAGCGTAGTTATAATCCAATTACACAACCAACTGCATATCAGTATTACACACCTCCTGTACTTAAGTTTGAGTCATTAGATGGTAATGGTGGTGGTGCTAAAGCAAATGTATTAGTAAGTAAGGGTCAAGTAATTAGTGTTGATCTACTTGATGGTGGTTCTGGATATACCAAAGCACCTAAAGTTATCACAACTAGAAGATTTGATATCTTAAGTGACAGAGACGTTGGTGTTTCTCTAATCAATGTTGCTATCAATCCATTTGTAGAAAGTGGTGGTATGACTTCCTTCTCAGTTGTTACTGAGATTGATGAGTCTGGTCTTACAGGTATTACTGGTATCAGTTCTCTATCAGTAAGAGTAGCGGGTGATGCTGAGATACAACTCGAAAGAGAGTTTACTCCTGACGAGATAGAGGTATTCTCTATTGGTGGAGCATTAGATCCAGAAAGAGATTATCTAGAGGTTAATACTAACAGACCTACTGCAGCTGCTGATGTACAAGTCTTTGAAGGTCCTACTTACGAAGCAACTGTTGTTTCTGCAGAGGTTCAAGATATTGTATCTCTCAACTCTATATCTACTGTTTCTAAAGTAATTACACAGACTCAGCAGATTGAGATTCCTAATAATGCAATCAGCAATGTCAACTACTTTGAGAATGCTGCACTATTGGATCTTGACTTCCTCATCGGTGATGTCATTGCTTACATTGCTGATACATCTAAGTTTGCTCCTCAGGGTAGATTGATGATTGGTAATGAAGTCATATATTATGAGAAGAAGATTAATGATAGATTCTATCAAATTATTAGAGGATATCAAGGAACAACAGAACAAGATTGGGTTGCTGGAACTTACCTCAGACAGATTGAAGATGTAACAGTTCTATCTGCTGGTCTTGTTGAGGTTGAGTCTGAGAGTGATGTCAAGATGGTTAACATCGGACTTGTTGGTTCTGGATTTGAAAGACAAGTATTCAGACAAGTAACATCTCCTGATGACTTAGACATTACTAAGGAATCAACAGAAGTTCTTATCGTACCTCCACCTGGCGGTGCGGTTGATGGATATGAAGAGACAGCATTCCTCAATGATCCTGTACAACAGAGAAATCAGAACCAAGTTGATTTGATTGAGAATGCTCTTGGTAACTATACTGTTACTCAACGTGATGGAACAATCATTGAAATAAGAAACGAAAAATTTGGAACTAACGAATATATCGGTTCTTATATTAAGACTACTGTAGGTCCTAACATAGGAAACTGGCAGTACATATCATTTGATGATGGAGTTTGTGATGTATCTAACCTAACAATCTCTGATATATCAACATACTTCCCATCATTGACTCTTGGTGATTTTGTAGATAGAGCAGACTCTACCTTTACAAAGGCAGGAGATAAGTTCAATCTTGCACTACCATCAATACAAAATCCTGTCGCTATTAGTTCTACAGTAGGAGCTATTGGTGGAAATATTGTTGTACAAGATACTACTTACTTCCCAACAGAAGGATATCTTTTACATAATAATGGTACATATACTGGCATAATCAAGTATACTGGTAAGACTGCTAACACCTTCACTGGTTGTACTAGACATAATGGTGATAATCAGATTGCGTCTGGATCTGAGATAGTACCTATATCAATCGTATAAATAAACGTATAAATAACTCAGGCACATATTACAATAACGTCGGAACAGAAAAACAATGGCTGCTATTATCTCTGATAAGTTTAGAATTTTTAACGCTAAACAATTTTTAGAATCTTTAACCGAAGGACCTAACGATACGAGTTCGGAAAGATCAAGAATGTATTTCTTTGTGGGTAGACCACAACCGTGGAAGGCATATCTGGAAATACATACCAAGAACTCTACGGCTTTCGTAGTCGGGAATGAAGTCTATGTGGGTACATATGGATCAACTGCTTTTCGTGCCACAGTTGCTGCAGTATATGACACCGCTTTATTATTAACCGACGTTTTTGGAAGTAATGGTGTTAACTCTGCTCCTCCTCTTGGATCTGCATTAAAAGGTAGAACAGGTGGTGCTGGAGGTTCTGACACAGGTGCTACAGCAGTCTCTGGTGTATATCGTTACGCTACTGAAGATGTTCCACCACTTCCTCTAGACAATCAGAGAGAAAAGATTGCTCTATACGACGAATTAATTGCTGCCAAACGTATTACTGATTCTTTTGCAAGAACAGTTATCCGCCGTTACAACTGGGATTTAGTTGCTAACCCCAAGTATGATATGTGGAAACCAGACTACTCTGCTACACCAGGTGGCGGTGGTCAAGTTGGTAAACAAACAGCAACTGGTGCTTCAAGCATTTCAGATGCTAAGTTCTATGTAATGAACTCATACTACGAAGTATTTAAGTGTCTCTATAACGGAGAAGATCCTAGTAACACTACAGGACAAAATGCAACTGAAGAACCATATACTGCTGGTGGTAACTATGATTCTGCAACTGGTCTTTATACAGAGACAACTGGTGCAGGATACATCTGGAAGTATATGTATACTATCCCTACTGATGATGTTCTTAAGTTCTTATCATCAGACTTTATGCCAATCGTTCTTCCTGCTAACGTAAGTAGAACTGCTGTTGCTGGTATTGCAGTTGCTGGTGCTATTGATGTAGCACTTATTGAGAATGCTGGATCAGGTCTTCCTGCTTCACAAACTCTATACACTGCAATTGTTGGTGATGGAACTGGTGGTAAAGTTAAGTTTGTAACAAATGGTGCTGGTACAATCACATCTGCTGAAATTGAAGCACGTGGATCAGGTTACACTTATGGTAACGTACTATTAGGAAATGGTAACCTATTCTCTAACGCTGGTTTATCATCTGCTGTAACAACTGGTGCTTCTGCTGTTGGTGCTATCGAAGTTGTTCTACCTCCACAAGGTGGACATGGTTCTGATCAAGAAGTAGAACTTAATGGTAAGCGTGTTATGACTAACATTCGTCTTACATATTCTGAAGGTTCTGGAGACTTCCCTGTAGATAACGACTTCCGTAGAATTGGAATTATCCAAGATCCATTTAACTGGGGTACTACAACATTCTCTACTGCTGACACACTATCTGGTCTAAAGGCAGTTAAGATTACTGGTGCTTCTGCAGACTTCTCTGTTGACGAGAAGATTACACAGACTGTAACTGGTGGTACAGCATATGGTACAGTTGTATCATGGACATTAGATAGTGGTTCTACAACTGCTGGTGTTCTTAAGTACATCCAAACAAACGATGCACACACAGATTCTGGTGTAGTAAGAGCATTTGAGTCTAATGGTTCTAATGCAATTACTGGAGAACTTTCTACTGCATCTGGTAACGTAGATACTGCATATGGTTCTACACTATTAGGTGTTACATTCTCATCTGGACTTGCTGCTCCTGAGATTGAAAATAACTCAGGTGAGGTAATTTACGTTGAGAACAGAAGACTAATTACTCGTGCTCCTGACCAAATCGAAGATATCAAGTTAGTAATTGAATTCTAAGTATTAAAAACCTCGCTAAATAATATGACGAGAATACTAGTATTATTGGCGGAGTAAGATGCCTCAAAAGACGAACCTAAACGTAAGCCCATACTACGAAGATTTTGATGCGAAAAAGAATTTTTATAAGATTCTTTTTAGACCTGGCTATTCTATCCAAGGTAGAGAATTAACACAGGTTCAATCAATTCTTCAAAACCAAGTAGAGAGCTTTGGAAAATATGCCTTCAAGCAAGGTGAACTTGTTATTCCTGGTGAAGTAGGACTTAACACAAAATTAGATTACGTAAAATTATCATCTGTTTCAGAAGTTGCAGTAAATGATGGTGATAATAATATCGTATATAAGAAATATGATATATCTCAATTAGTTGGACAAGAACTTATTGGGTTAACTTCTGGTGTCAAGGGAAGAATAGTTGCTACAAAATTAGCAACAGAAAGCACAGCAGATACTTTGTTTGTAAATTACGTCAACAGTGGTTCGTCTAACACTGAGACTACATTTAGACAAGGTGAGACTCTAGAGG
>OCVP010000671.1_pt1 | contig 15185 bp, 12 predicted proteins | sample 1539171 | NCBI WGS metagenome assembly OCVP01 (sample SAMEA51879418, study PRJEB22527) | metagenome
TGCTAGTTCACCTTCTGGTGATAATGAAATCCCCCAGCCTCTTTGGGATTATATCAACTCCCCTCTTGATGATTTGAATTGGAAATTCCTTGCTCCTGGTTTACGGCATGTATCCATTGATGCTGATGCCGGGAAATCAGGAACAGTTCGTTTATTCAAAATCACTCCAGGCACGACTCTCCCAACTCATTCACATTCGGGGACTGAATTGGCTTTGATTCTTCGCGGATCGTACAGTGATGAAATTGGAAGATTTCAGCAGGGTGACGTTGCTGATGTTGATCATGATGACACTCACCAACCCATTGCGGATACAGGCCAGGAATGTATCTGTTTGATTGCAACAGAAGGCCCAACTGTCTATCAGGGATTTCTTAACCGTGTCTTACAACCAATTCACGGAATTTGATTACCCTTGGTGATTATTCCAATATCTCATGCTTTCTGAACCAAGCCAGTAATTCACTCCATCCGGACTCGGCATCCTTTTGACTGTAACTACTTCGGTAGTCGACAAAAAACTATGTCCGGACTGTGGATAGGTAACAATCATTGAATTCTTTTTATTATTACTTAAATTCAAATTCATTTTTTCAACAAGCTCGTTCGGGATGAGATGATCCTGGCCTCCATACAACCCTAATACTGAACATTTGAGATCATCAGCCACATTGATGGGATGTCTAGGCTGATTCTGGGTAACCTGATTATCCAGCCTTCCATACCAAGCAACACCGGCTTTGAGCTCGCTGTTTATTGATGCATAGAGCCAGACGATTCTTCCTCCCCAGCAAAAACCGGTGATACCCATTCTTTGAGGATTAGCCAGCCCGTTTTCAAGGGCCCAAGTTACAGTGGCGTCAAGATCCTGCATCACTTGTAGGTCTGGAACTTGGGAGACAATCGGATAGATCTGCTCAGGGTTGGAAAGTCCATTGACGGATCCTTGTCGGAAATAAAGATCAGGAGCAAGTGCGATACAGCCCATTTTAGCAAACCTTCGGCATACATCCTGGATATGCTCATGAATCCCGAAAATTTCCTGAACAACAAGAACCAAAGGCATCATCTCCTGTCCCTGAGGAAAGGCACAGTAAACAGGGATGATGTCTCTTTCAACCGGAACTTCGACAAATTGGGCCATTAATCCTTCAGAATCAGTTATGACTCTTGGTTCTCCGTTTTCAATCTGTTGGTCACTCATAGTTGAAGCTATGTTTTAAATTTAAGAAACGTTAAGATTCCAAAAATTTGGAACAGTTTTCAGTAAAATAACACCTACCAGAAAGTCCAATCGTGATTTCAGCAAATATTTTTAAACCTTCAACTTGTAAAGCCAGGACACACTCGGCAATCTTTCTCTAAAAAATCCGGACTGAACGACAAAGCGTACCACAAGCCATGCTCAAAAAGACGTTAATATTCCTAATAGTATTTTTTGTTACCGCTGCCTCCGTTTCGGGATTGGAACGAAGGCGTGATCAATTTACCACCGATTTTGGGTACCTGGTGGCACCGATTCCATACATTCTTCCCGGAGCGGGAGCAGGTTTTGGCTTATTGGGAGGGTTTAACAACATCCCCTTTGGAAGTACTGAAACAACCATTGACCTTTTTGTCGTGGGTATCAGCGGAAATGTCCGGGGGACCATTGCGGGAGTCACGGATCTACCACTTTGGCCTGAAACCCTCCTGCTGGATCTGACTACAGTGCGGTTCAATAAGGGGTCTCAGAAAGTATATCGGGATCGAAAAATGGATTCTGATCCTGAAAATTTTTTCATAACCGAGTTGGCCGATACCAGTCTTGGCGGGGGGAGACTGATTCTGACTCTTTTTGACAGGATGTTCGAACTGTTCACCATTCAATACGACATTAATGCCTCTACCAGCGCGATTCGGGATAATGAAGAAAACTTGCTTGTAGAATTTGATCCGCCTCAAAAATTCAAAGTCAAAAGCAGAACAGATGGGGCGCAGATCGACTGGACCGACGATCGTGTCGACCCACGCAAGGGGATTCGCCTGGTTTCCACTATCTCAGACCGTCCTCCGGCAGACTCTGATGCTCCAGATTATTATGTTCAGGATTATAACGTCTCGACCTACTTGCCTTTATTGAGCAGCAGTACCTTCGCCCTGAACTGGTTTCGTTCGGGTGCTTTTGTCCGTAAACAAGGAAACACTGATCAAACATCTTTGTACGACAAATTGATTTCGGAAAATTGTACCGTCAAGACCTGTACATCGGCGGAAGAAGCTGCACTATTAGACCAAGCAAAGGTTGCTAAAACCAATAACCAATACGGTACAGCGGGTTCTCTTGGAGGTGCCTCAAGACTTCGTTCCTATGCCGGAGGACGGTTCAGCGGAGCACAGGTTGAATTCAGGGGTGCAGAATTTCGCTGGAATTTGACGGATGAGAACAAACCCTTCGATTTGTTGTTCATTCGCGATGTTCGCACCGGAGTCCAGCTTGCCTTTTTTTATGAAGAAGGAAGTGTAGCGGACACCAGTGAGCAACTCTGGGATGAAAAAAGAACCTCCCAGGGAGCAGGAGTGAGGCTGGTGACGAGTTCAGGATTTGTTTACCGCTTTGACCTGGCTACCGGACAGGAGGGGAGGGAGGTGATTCTCTTTGTTGATTATCCCTGGGGAACCATTGGACAGTAGACTGTTTACAAATTGCAACACTCCCATACATTTCCGAAATGACTCCAAAGGGATGTTGCTCTAAACTAACCGAGATCATAAAAATCTAAGTTCCTCTAAAATCCGCTAAAACTTCAAACAGATCCTGGGAAGCCTCCATTGAATTACGCATTTTAAACCTAATATGAGATTTTCTCTCAAAATAATAAAAACCTGGATTCTGTTTTTGGCATTGTCTCCAACCTTGCTAGCAGAAACATTAAGTCAGGAAGAAATACAAAGATTGCTGAAACGGGTTGAGGTGCTTCAGTTCGATGGACGGGATATGGCGCAGGTCCCCTTAAAATTGATTCTTGAAGTTGCTCTGGAGCGAACCCTGGCTTTCAAATCTTTAGCTCTGTCAGAAGAAGCCGCTCAGACTCAAGTGATTGGGACAAGGGAGAGGAATCATCCCACGCTTCAAACGAGCTTCGGCTATTCAAATTCGGCATCCTTAAGTTCAGCAAGCGGAGGAAGCGAAAGTTCTGTCAATACCATATCAACCACTTTCAGTAAAAAACTCGATAACGGAATGTCATATGGGTTCACTTTGTCAGAAAGGAATACTCAGAGCACCACTCTGGTCGCTGAAGATTGGAGTTCCGTTGAAAGCACGACCTCATCCGATCCATACAGTCAGTCAAGTTTAAGTGCTAATCTGAAAGTTCCATTTTTCAAGGATGCGGGATTTGAGGTCAACAACCTCCCAGTCAAACTCGCAGAAATCGGAGTCGAACGTGCGTATTGGAATTCAAGAAGTTCCAAACTCGGACTGCTTCAGGGGATAGCTTCGATTTACTGGGATCTGGTAAGCATCTACCAGTCCATTGAACTGCAGAAAAAATCAGTGACCATCTCACAGCAGTTGCTCCGTGACAATCAGGCCCGTCAACGGGCAGGTCAATTGAGTCCCACGGAAGTGCTTGCTTCAGAAACCCAATTGTTACGCGACGAGCAAACGCTTTATTCCCTCAGGCAGGATGCCTTGAAGGTCGAGGATCAGGTAAGGGCAGCACTGAACCTCCCGGTTCTTCCTGTAGGACTTTATCCATCTGACATCCCCAGCATGCATTCTGAAGACTTGAAAGATTCAGAAAAATTACTTGAGGAGGTTTATGAAAATGATAGTCAAATTGCTTTAAATCGGGCTTCTCTCAAGCAAAAGTCCTTTGAAATCCAACAACTCGAAAATAACCTCAACACCAACCTTAAACTTGACCTGGCCTATACTGTCAAAGGCTACAGCACCAGCAGTTTTGGTGGAGCATCCGATTTTGGAAACTCAAATCTTCATGGAATGAGTGCAACCCTGACCTGGACTCTTCCCCTTGGTGATCGAAAAACCCAAGAAAATTTGAGACAGAAAAATCTCGAATCCCGGCAAATCCAAATCCAGATTGAAGATCGTAAATCGGAGCTTCAAGTCGGGCTTCAGTCGATCATGCGAGACTTCAAAGTTCTGGAAGAAGATTTAAGTGCCGCAAAAGCCTTGAGTCAACTTTCGGAAAAGCAGCTCAACAATGAGATTAAAAAATTGAAATTAGGAAAAAGCACAAGTTACCAGGTTTCACAGTTTCAGCAGGACCTTGCCAGAAGCCAACAACAGGAAATTTTGAGAAGAGTCAATTTTGAAAAAAAATTCCTGGAATTGCTTGTTCTATCCGGAGAATTTTATGAATACTACCAAATACCAGAAAACTAAATCCTCCAAATAATACATGGTTAAACGAAACATCATCTTTTCCTGCCTTGGGATAATTTTACTTTTGATGGGATCCTGTCAAAAACCTGAAGAAGGAAAATCACCGAAAACAGGAAACTCAGCAAATGATCAGTCTTCGGGGCAAGAGTATGGAAAAGGGAAACCCAAGGCCGTGTCATCCTCCAGAAAAGGCCCTCCCAAAAAAATCAAAAAAACAAATGTGAGAGTCAGTTCAGTGGGAACCGAAGCGTTAAAAATTGAATCCACTTTCGTCGGTTATCTGCTCCCCAATGAACGGGTCAGGATGACTTCGGAGATGGAAGGGGTGATTGAAGCAGTCGATTTTGAAGAGGCTGATGAAGTCAAAAAAGGGCAGAAACTGATTAATATCTCAACCAAAGAATTAACCCTTCGGGTTAAAATTGCAGAAGCAAATCTTAAACTGGCGCAAACGAATTTGAGCCGTGATGAAAAATTATCCCAGAGAAAATTGATTCCCCAATCCAAATTGGATCAAACGAGAACTCAGGCCGACAGAAGTTTACTGGACCGAGATCTGGCTTTGATTAATTTGCGAAAATCCGTGATTAACTCTCCTCTCAAAGGAACGGTTAAAATCCGGCATGTCAAGGTAGGAGAATTTGTCAGGAAAGGCGATCCTCTGGTAGAAATTCTGGATCTGGATAAAGTTTTGGTCCAAGTCAATATTCCAGAGCAGGACATTATGAAAATCAGTGAAGGGGAAACGGTCGGAGTGGAGTTGTATGCCCTTTCTGATCAGCAATATCGAGGCAAGGTTCAGACCATCGGATTGGAGGCAGATTCAAGGAATAGAACCTTCCCGATTGAAATTGTGGTTGACAATCCAAAACGAGAATTAAGACCCGGGATGTTGGCCAGGGTTACATTCACCAAACAAATCTCTGACGAGCAGGTTGTTGTCCCAAGGCATTCCATTTTGGAGAGAGATGCCGGACGTGTCGTGTTCTTAGTGGAACAGGATAAGGCCGTGAAACAGAGTATTGTCACCGGTCAAAGCATGCAGGACAGGGTGCAGGTTTTGGAAGGATTAAAACCTGGAGATAGGCTGGTGGTCGAGGGGCACTCCAAATTGACTGACGGCGAAACGGTAAGCATCGTTAAATAACGGCTGAAGCATGCATCCTAGTCACATCGCGATCCGAAATCCGATTTTCATTTTCATCATTGTTGTGGTTATCTCACTCTGGGGATACGTGTCGTATCGGCAAATCCCTCGTGAGGCAGCACCTGATATTCAGATTCCCCTTCTGATTGTTACCATTCCTTTTCCTGGAGCATCTCCTGAAGATGTCGAGTCTCTGATTACCAATAAGGCAGAGCAGGAGTTACAGACAATCAAAAACCTGAAGGAAATCAAATCCACTTCCTCAGAAGGTGTCTCGGCGCTGACACTGGAATTCACCTCCGATTTTGATATCACGGAAGCGAGGATCAAGGTCCGTGAAAAGATGGACATGATCAAACCGGAATTTCCGGAAGATGCTGAAGATTATTCGATCAATGAAATCAATCTTTCGGAAAGGCCTTTGATGATCCTCAATCTTGCCGGAGATATGGGGCTGTTGGCACTTACGAATCTGGCGGATGACGTGAAAGAAGAAATCGAAGGCATCCCCGGTATATTGGAAGTTCGGAGAGCAGGAGGGCTTGAAAGAGAAATCCGTGTTTACGTCAACCCTGACAAACTGAGCTACTACAGCCTCGATTTGAACCAGGTTTCAAATGCTATCAGTAGTGAAAATACCAATCTTCCGGGAGGGAGTGTTGAAATGGGGCCGACGAAGTACCTGATCCGGGTTCCTGGTGAATTTGAAACCCCGGAAGGCATCAATGAAGCCTTGATCTCTGCACCTGAACAGGTGCCGGTCAGGGTGCGTGATGTTGCAAGAGTTGAATTCGGCTATAAGGAAATCACGAGTAAATCCCGGCTTAACGGATACGAATCGGTATCCCTCAGTGTCATCAAACGTAGCGGTGAAAACCTACTGGCCATCCGGGACAGTGTCATCAAAATTGTTGAAGGTCTTGAGGATGATTATCAGGGAGGAGTCAAGTTCAGCATTCTTTCGGATGCAGGGAAAAGGGTGCAGAAAATAGTCAATGATCTTGAGAACAATATCATTACTGGTTTCATCCTGGTTTTTGTGGTTCTGCTGCTGGTGATGGGAATCAGCAATTCTCTGTTGGTCGCAATTGCCATTCCCCTCTCTTTTCTGACCAGCATGATTCTGATGAACTCGTTAGGTTACACCCTCAACATCGTGGTTCTCTTCAGTCTGATCCTTTCACTGGGATTGTTGGTGGATAACGCCATTGTGGTGGTGGAAAACATTTTCCGTCATCGACAGGCCGGGAAAAAACGAGTTGAAGCAGCAATGATCGGGGTTAAAGAAATCGCGGTACCGGTGACCACTTCGACCATCACCACGATTGCGGCTTTTTTCCCGTTGATCTTCATGCCAGGAATTTCAGGTGAGTTCATCAAATTTTTACCAATGACCCTCATCATCACTCTTTCATCCTCCTTATTTGTGGCGATGTTGATCAATCCTGTCCTGTGTTCGACCCTGATGCGGGTCAAGACCAAGAAAGGAATCACTCCCGATTTTGATGAACTGAAACTGATCGACAAGTCATTGATCCTGCGCGGATACCGTTGGCTGCTCAGAGGAGTGTTGAAATGGAGATTTTCTCTCCTGCTGGTATTTCTGATGCTGTTTTTCGGAACGTTCTATCTTTACGGCACCAAAACCTTTCCTCGTAAAGGCATCGAATTTTTTCCAAAAACCGAACCCGAAGAGGCGGTCGTTAATATCACCGCACCGATGGGGACCACCCTTGAAGTCTCAAACCGCTACGTGCAGGAAGTGGAAGGTTATCTGGATCAGGATATTGAAAACCTTGAAGCCCTCGTCGCCAATGTGGGCCAACGTCGTGGTTTTGGCGGATCGTCATCCGGAAGTACAACAACTTACTTGAGTCATATTGTCCTGGCATTTCCCAACTGGGAAGAATGGATCGAGAAACCATCCGTCATGATCAAAAATCTGAGGAATCAACTCGAGAGGATGGTCGGAGTTGAAGTCAAACTTTCTCAAGCTCAGGCAGGACCACCCACGGGGATGCCCCTCAACATAGAGGTCCGTGGTGAAGATTTTACAAAAATGATCAAGGTGGTGGAGCAGATCAAACAGAAGATCAAAAATGTCCCTGGTCTGGTTGACCTGACGGATGATTTTGACCGAAGCCGGCCGGAGCTCAAAGTGATAATCGACCGTGACAAAGCCTCCCGTCTGGGACTGAGAGCCCGTGAAATTGCCAGCACAGTGAGAACGGCTTTCAACGGGAAAAAAGTTTCGGTGTTCAGGGACGGGACTGAGGAATATGACATATGGGTTCAACTCGACCAGAGTTTCCGTCAAAACCAGGCGGATCTGGCCTCACTTTTCATCTTCACTCCAACCGGTGAGTTGGTTCGTCTGAGTGAAATTGCTTCAGTTGAAAGCGGTCCGTCTTATGGCTCAATCCGACATGTGGACACAAACCGGGCCATCACCATCAGTGGGGATGCTTTTCGACTGCCTGGTCCGGTGCTGGTGAGGCTGGTACAGAAGGCATTGACCGGGTTTGAATTGCCTGAGGGAATCAGTATGCGCTTCACTGGAGAAAATGAAGATCGGAAGGAAACCCAAAAGTTTATTGGGCAGGCCATGATCATTGCCGTATTTCTGATTCTTTTAGTGATGATCGCCCAATTCAATTCGATCGCTCTTCCTCTGATTGTGATCACATCCGTGTTCATGTCGATCATGGGGGTGTTGATTGGATTGATTGTTCATGACCGGCCCTTTGGCATCATCATGACGGGAGTGGGAACGGTAGCTTTGGCAGGGATTGTCGTGAATAACGCCATTGTCATGCTCGATTTTGTCAAACAACTCAGAAAGCAGGGATTTGAAGCAGGAGAAGCAATGATCACTGCAGCAGCAGTCAGGTTCCGGCCGGTTCTTCTAACCGCGGTGACGACCATTCTGGGTTTGGCACCCCTCGCCATAGGAATGGATGTTGATTTTACCAGGGACAATCCTATCGTTTTCGGAGCAGAGGGTGGAAGTTTCTGGAAATCAATGGCGCTGGCCATCATGTATGGATTGGGGGTTGCGACCTTCCTGACCTTGTTCATGGTTCCTGTACTCTATTCACTGATCGAAGGAGGTCGAGGCCGAATCATTCGTTTGTTCAATCGATCAAAATCCTTCATTAACAATACTGCTGATAATCCAGCAGTGAGCTGAATTTCTTAATCGGAGTTAAAAATGTCTTTGTTTAAACCGTTTTCAAAAATCCAGATTTGGATCATGGGAGTCCTCTTTTTTGTTTTCGGAACCGCTCATCTGAAAGCATTGGCAAATGTCGAAAACCTTTGGTCGGCACGCATCCCGATTTCACTTGAGGGAACAATCCGTCCAATTGAGATCATACGGGAGCAAACCAGTGTGGGAGGACGAATCACAGCGATTACTGTCGAGGAAAACGATGAGGTTCAAAAAAATCAATTACTTCTTTCGCTCAAGAACGATACTCAAAAACAGCAATTGGAACTCGCTCAACTCCAACAAAAAATAAATCAAAATAATCTGAGAGATAGGGAACAACAAATTTCTCTGGCAAAGGTCCAGATCGATTCTGCAAGCAACACCATTAAAGATCGTCAGAGGCAGGTTAAACTTGCTGAAACACAAATTGAGGTGAGTAAAAATTCTCTGATGGTTCAGGAAACGAATCTTAAAGACATAAGACGAAGATTGAAGGATGAGCAAACTCTTTTTGAACAAGGCTCTTCAACCAAATCTCAATTGGATGCTGTTCAACTAGAATTAGACAGGGGGATGTTATCTTTATCGAATGCCGAGTTGAATCTCCTGAAAAGCCAGCAAGACCTTGAAGGAACAATGTTAAATCTTGAAAACTCTAAACTTGCGAAGATGCGTGCTGAACAAGAACTGGTCAGGGCTCAACTAGGGAAAGAAAATGCGGCTCTATCTTTAAAACTCAGCGAACAGGATGTGATTCTCAAGATGGATAATCTGAACGATACTATGATTCGTTCAAAAATTTCTGGCATTGTCATCAAAAAATATTATGAGGAGGGAGAAGTCGTTGGGAATGGAGCCAGGTTATTTGACATTGTCAATGTTGATCGTGTTGAAATAGAAGTCGGAGTAAAAGAAGAGGACCTCTCCAGGATACAAATTGGGCAGAAAGTAGTGTTCACCACACATGCTTACCCAAACCAGCGATTTGCCGGAAAAGTAGACCGTCTTTCCTGGACAGCAAACACTCAAGATGGGAAATTTCCTGTGTTCATTCACGCAGCAAATCCCAATCTTAAACTGAGATCCGGAATGTCAGCGAAAGTTTACATGGTCTCAGCAGAATGATTGATCTCTATACCTGGAAAACACCGAATGGGAGAAAAATCTCCATCATGCTCGAGGAAGTGGGCCTTGATTACGAGGTTCACCCAATCAATATCAATGAAGGTGAACAGCATCAAAAGCATTTCCTGAAAATTTGTCCGAACGGGAAAATTCCTGCAATTGTTGATCAGGATAATGGGAAGTCTCTATTTGAATCAGGTGCGATTCTGATCTATCTTGCGGAAAAGACGAAACAATTAATTCCTGCAAACGACTATTGGGATATCATCCAGTGGTTGATGTGGCAAATGGCCAACGTAGGCCCAATGTTCGGGCAAACCCATCATTTCCTGAAGCATCATCCGGATGCCAGCACGTACGCTTCGGCAAGGTATCACAAGGAGACCTTAAGACTTTATAAAGTCCTGGATGACCATCTATCAGAGAACAACTTTATGGCATCCAATTTTTCGATTGCGGACATAGCAATCTGGCCTTGGGTGGCTCGATTCGGCTGGCATCAGATGAATTTTTCCGATTACCCTAATGTACACCGATGGTATCTGGAAATTGCTTCGAGGCCGTCCGTACAAAAAGGCTATGATGTGCCCAGTTTTGGTGAAGAGGTACCACTCCCGACGGTGTGAGTCATGACGATTCTGGTGACAGGAGCAACTGGAATGGTCGGTTCTGTCTTATGTAAAAGACTCCAAACTCTTGATATTCCCCACTTAAAACTCAGCCGTCATCCTTCACATTCCTCTGAAGATCAGGTTTTTTGGGATCCTCATGAGAGAATCCTGGAAACTGAAAAACTCCGTGAAGTAGAAACGGTGATTCACCTTGCCGGTGAACCTGTCGGTAAGCGCTGGACTCATGAAATCAAAAAGAAAATCATTTTCAGCCGAAGTGACGCTGGGAGGTTTTTGTTCGAAACACTTGCCGCCCAAGATAAACCACCGAAAACCCTAATCAGTGCGTCAGGAATCGGTTTTTATGGGGTCGCGAATGAAACAAAATTTAATGAGGAAAGTGCGAAGGGTCGTGGTTTTTTGGCAGATGTGGTTGAAGAGTGGGAATCTGCACCGGAACCATTACACAAAGTGGGAACCCGTGTGGTGAACATGCGAATGGGGGTGGTCTTGAGCCCGGATGGAGGAGCTTTGGCCAAAATGCTCCCGGTTTTTAAATTCGGATTGGGAGGAACCCTTGGCTCGGGGCATCAAATGATGAGCTGGATTGCCATGGAAGACCTGATCCGTGCAATCATGTTTTTCATTGAAAATGAAACTTTGCAGGGCATTTACAATCTTGTCTCGCCTAATGCGGTAAGCAATGTTGAATTCACCACCATCCTCGGTTGGGTATTGAAGCGTCCTACCCTCTTTCCCGTTCCTGCGTTAGCACTTCGTGTGATTTTTGGTGAGATGGCGATGCAGACCATTCTTGCAAGCCAGCATGTCATTCCCAAAAAGCTTCTGGAAGCAGGTTTTGAATTTCAATACCCGGAATTGGAACAGGCTTTAAGACATTGCCTGGGGCGAGAAAAAAACTAGAGCTTTGCTCTTACCATCTCCGCTAGTCCTTCAATCCAGTCGGGAGAGGCATTGAGTGATGGAACCATTTCCAGAGATTCTCCTCCTTCTTCAAGAAAAATCTCTTTTCCTCCAATCTGGATTTCTTCCAAAGTTTCCAGGCAATCGGCGACAAAAGAGGGACAAAATACCACCAGTCTCCGGACTCCCTTCCTCGCAAGTTCACGAATTCTGGATTCAGTATAGGGTTTAATCCATTCTGCCCTGCCAAGCCTTGACTGAAAAGAAACACTCCACCGTTCGGCTTCGAGTTTGAGTTCTGAAGCAATCAAGGCTGCCGTTTTGAAACAGTGGGCTCGGTAGCAGTAACGGTTTCCTTCCACCACAGAGAGGCAGCAATCATCTTTCTGGAGGCAGCCATGGTTTTCCTCATCCCCACGTATCAGGTGGCGCTCGGGAAGTCCGTGAAAGCTGAACAGGACATGATCCGGTGAGTTTTCACAAAAGCTTGTTCCTTGCTTGGCAAAGGCTTTGATGAAAGATGGATGATCAAAAAACGGGGGAAGCACTTCCAGCATGGGGATATTACAATCATGTCCTGCCATGCGGTAGACTGCTTCCAGCGCAGATCCGGTGGTGCTCGAAGCATATTGCGGGAAAAGAGGAAGGACCAGCAGTCGGTCACAACCCAGATTTTTCAGTTCTTTCAAACCTTTGTCTATCGATGGATTGCCATAACGCATTGCCAGTACCACCGGGACTTGATCCTGCTTAAGGAAGTGGTTGAGTTCTGAAGTCAACTTCATTCCTTCAACTTTTAAGGGAGAACCTTCCTCGGTCCAGATTGATTTGTAAGCCTTTGCCGAACGACGGGGGCGGAAAGGAAGGATGATCAGGTTCAACAACAACCATCTTCCGAGAAACGGTAAATCAATCACTCTCGGATCTGAAAGAAACTCACGAAGATAACTCCTCACATCTGCCGTGCTTGGACTGTCCGGGGTGCCGAGATTGATCAGCAGTAAGCCTGTTTTCATGAAGGTTCTAGCCTATGGTTCATTTCGAATGGTGCTGTTTTTTTGAAACTTCTCCCTGAAAAATTTAAGGAAGCAAACTGACCTAGTTGACTACGTAAGGATTTTGATTCAGATCTTCGGCGGTGATTTGATATTCCTTTTTACAGTATTCACACGTCACCGATAGTGAGGTTTGAGATTCGTCAAACAAGGGTTGAGGATCGTTTTGTTGATAGAGGTGAAGATTTTGAATCATCCTTTTGTGGGAACAATTGCATCTGAAAAAAACATCCCGCCCTGCGAGAAAATCAAAACCATTCTCCTTAAGAAGCAATTGAATTTTTTCTGAATCGGTTTCTCCCTTCGAGAGCATTTGGTGATAGAGGTTTACTTGATGGGGAGGCAGTTCCATTGAACCTTCCATTTCATCAACTTCTTCAGAACTTTCGGGATTTGGAAGTTTCAAAACCAAGATGCTCTGGTCACTGGTTTCAGAAACAATCACAGAACCTACCATCTGGTAAGAATTTTGGAGGATGTGGTCTGAAATTTTTTCCAGGGAATGATTTTGAATTTCGAGCACCGACTGATAAGGAGATTTACTTTTGGCTGAATACTTATTCAGGCGCATGGTCCCACTGACCTTTTCCGGAAATTCTTGAAAGTCTTCAGGGAGCAACATCGCGCGGATGGCACCTCCTGCCGTGAGTTCAATTTTCAATCGAAAGTACGGTTCGTCCGAATCAAGGTAGAATCCAAAGTATTCTCCTTGCTTTAACAAACAAAGCATGGGCTGAACGGTAAGACATATTTTGCGGAAAAAGGCGAATCCTGAACCGTATAATTGGTGCATCAATGCCATGTCCTGGACCAGCTTCTGCCCTTCCAGAAAATGCAGTGCATGACTTCTGGATTCATCAACACAGGTGTAAATTCTACTTTCAGGAAGTGTCATTTCCGCGAAATCATGTGGTGTAAAATGCGTTTTCATCGATGTAGCCCTTGGAGAGATCGCAGCCCCAAAAGGTTTCGGAGTGATCTCCATGACCGACAACCACTTCGATTGGAATGGTATCCTTCTGAAGAAGTTCGCTAATGCTTTCCAACTTTACCGTCTCCTCTTTCAGAAGTTGTGAATTGACGGCCTGCATTTTCTCACCCAAACCAAAGCGTATTTCCAGTTCCTCAAGCCTTACAGGATGTTCAAAGACTTTCCCAACCGCCATCACGAAACGCCCCCAATTCGGGTCAGCCCCATGCACTGCAGTTTTGATCAGCGGAGAATTGATGATGGATTTACCGATTTTCTGAGCCATCTGAGGTGAATCCGCACCACTGATTTTCAATTCTATCAGTTTGGTTACCCCTTCACCGTCTCTCACAAGGTCTTTGGCCAGATCCTGACAGAGGCCGGTTAGGTTTTTTTCAAATTCATCCTCGTTTACCCCGCTTGCCATTCCGTTTGCCATCAGCACAACCATATCACTGGTGGAAGTGTCCGTATCGATACTGATACGGTTAAAAGATGAATCAACCGCTCGTTTCAGCATCTCCTGAAGTTTTGAATGATCGATTTCAGCATCGGTCACTAAATAGCTCAGCATCGTTGCCATGTTCGGTTCGATCATGCCTGATCCCTTGGCAACTCCGAGCAGACTTGCATGTCCAGATCGGGCATTTCTCCATTTTGGATGGGTGTCGGTGGTCATGATGGCTCTTGCAAAGGACTCTACGGCCTCTGCGGAGTTGTCCAGGTTTGTTGCAATGGAAAGGGTTCCTTCACGAATTTTATCCATCGGCAAAGGCAGGCCGATCACTCCTGTTGAAGCTGGCAGGACCAACTCGGGTTGTATCTTGAGCGCTTCTGCGGTCCACTGGCACATTTTCCTGGCATCCTGTAATCCCTGCTCCCCTAATCCTACATTGGCACATTTTGAGTTGACCACGATTGCCTGAAGTGTCCCCTTAGCTGCATGTTCACGTCCGACGATAACCGGGGCTCCCGGGAGATTGCTTCGGGTAAAAACTGCGGCGGCACTACAGGGATGAGCCGCGGCCAATACTCCGAAATCGAGACTTTGATCCTTGATTCCGATGTTCCGGCCCATCCATAAAAATCCCTGGACGGGAATCGGCGGCGTGGGATTGGTTTTCATTCTGTTGATACGTTGATTTTTTTCCCCATGATTTTTACATTGTAAAGTCCCTTACCCTTCATTTCCTCAATCAGCCATGCCATTTCCAAAAGAACTTCAAAAAGCGGGAAAATCCCAGAAGGATTTTGAAGAAAAAAGAAAGGCTTTTGTAAATGCGGGAAAAGCTTCAGAGGAGAATGATATCTACCTTGGATTGTATGAAGATCTGATTGATGAATGCAAGGATTATCAGGAACTTGAGGAGGGTTATAGCAACATGGCCCGGTTTCTTGATCAGCTTGGAAAGGAATCCTTTGAGTTCCAGCAAAAATCACGGCAGGCAAGGCTCTTGGGTTTTGAAAGCGAAGGGATTAGCAAAGTCAGGATCATCTCAGCAGAATGCTGTGATTCATGCAGTGAGTATGATGGAAGGGTGATTGAGTTGAAAAAGGCATTGCTGAACCTGCCGATGCCATCAAGCCTTTGCGGTGCAACCATGTCTTCCGAGTTTTGCTGGTCCAAAGCCAATTACCAAAGGGTTGAGGACAGCGCCTCGGTTTCTAAAAACCTGCCTCCCGCAACTGAGTTCATTCCGGATCCACCTACCTTGGAAAAAGATCCGAAGGGCAAACAATCAGATGCTG
>OCVP010000677.1_pt1 | contig 15129 bp, 9 predicted proteins | sample 1539171 | NCBI WGS metagenome assembly OCVP01 (sample SAMEA51879418, study PRJEB22527) | metagenome
GTCGCCACCGTTGCCAAGCGCCATCATGGCATAGGCGTGAGATGAGGTCTTGAGTTCATGGCTGGCTTCAACAATTTGCAAGGCATCTTGGTGGTCGTTCACCGTGCCACAGAACTTGAAAATTTCACCTTCCTTGGCGTTTTCATTGACCATGCTCACCAATTCGTCAGCGCTGGGTGTGGTCGATGTGTTGTGGATGGAGGAGATGATACTGACCTTGCCGGCCGTGGCCTTCTCTACGAGGGAAGAGCGAGCTTCCTCCTCAATGGAGAGTTCGAGGTCAATGGAATTGACACCAGAGGCAATGGCCTTCTCGAGAACACCGATTCGCTGGCTTTCATCACCAGGGTAGTGGCCGCCCTCTTCCTTGGGGCGAACAGTGAAAATAACCGGGAGAGGAATGCTCTCTTTCAGGCTTTGAATCGATTGATCAACATCAACGCTGTCCATGTCTCGAACCGTCCACTCGTTGTCTGGGGGCATGACGTGTTTGACATCGCCGTTTTCGTCTTCCACGCGGTCTGGTTCAGGTTTCTTGAGGTACAGGCGGTCAAAACGCACTTCGACGAAATCAGCACCGGCCAAATTGGCTCTTGCGGCTTCATCCGCTATTTCCTTCACGGTCGTGCCTTCCAGCGAGACGCACACTTTTGGGTCAGCCATGGCTGCTCCATTTGTGCCCTCTTCTTAACGCTCACGCATAGGGATGCAACGAAGTTTCTTCGCCGAGGCCTTTTTTCACTCGTTAGAATACGTGTTTTTTGCGACATGGCGAAGAACCTGATACTCTGGGGCCTTGGGGAGTAAAAAATGGCCCGCAATACCTCGTTTTAGAGTCGCGAATTGAGGTATCTTTATACCCCGTAACGAGCAGTAGAAATTAGGGGAGGAAGAAGGCAAGATTGCGTTTCAAAAACGAGCCGCAGCACACCATTTCCGACCAAAATGAAGGTGAATTCATGAGCGAAGATTACGACGCTGGCAGCATCCAAGTCCTCGAGGGTCTCGAGGCCGTCCGAAAACGACCTGGAATGTACCTCGGTGACCCGCATGATGGCTCTGCCCTGCACCACTGCATTTGGGAAGTCGTTGACAACTCCGTTGACGAGCACCTTGCTGGATTCAACGATACGGTGGAGGTCGTGTTACATCCTGATCATTCACTCTCCGTCCGAGATTATGGGCGAGGCATCCCCGTGGACCAGCACGACGAATTCGGCATTTCAGCAGCCGAGGTCATCATGACAAAACTACACGCTGGCGGCAAGTTCGACAACAGCTCCTACAAAGTGAGCGGCGGTTTGCACGGCGTTGGCGTTTCGGCCGTGAACGCTGTTTCTGAATGGATGGAGGTGGTTATCCATCGAGACGGAACCATCTACAAACAACGCTTCGAAGCAGGCGTGAGAGCCTCAGAACTCGAGTCCATCGGGACGTGCGATGACACGGGAACCACCATCACGTTCAAGCCTGATTTGGGGATTTTCACCAATATCGTAGAATTTGATTTTGACCAAATTGATGGGAGGCTAAAGGAAACATCGTTCCTTAACGCAGGCCTCCGAATTGTCATCACCGACGAGCGAGGAGACGAAACGCATCAAGTCGAACACCACTACGAAGGCGGCATTTCTGAGTTCGTCAAACAACTCAACGCTCGCCGAGAAACACTTCATCCCGACCCCATCCTCATCGCTGGTGAAAAAGAGATTGAGAAAGGGCCTGTCACTGTGGAACTTGCACTTCAGTGGTCCGATGCCTTCAGCGAAAGCATCCAGTGTTACACCAACATCATTCGCAACAAGGACGGCGGCACGCACATGTCAGGGCTGCGAGGCGCCCTGACCAGCTGTATTAACGGCTATGCGAAGAAGAAAAACTTGCTGAAAAATGAAGGCCTTTCCGGCGATGACGTCCGTGAGGGGCTGGTCGCTATTGTGAGCGTCAAGCACCCTGACCCGTCTTTTTCTTCACAGACCAAAGATAAACTTGTGAGCAGCGAGGTTGCTGGCATCGTTCAAACGGTCGTGTATGAGAAACTGAACGAGTTCTTTGAAGAAAATCCATCCGTCGGAAAACTCATCGTGGACAAGGCCGTTCTGGCATCAAAAGCCCGGGAAGCGGCTCGAAAAGCACGGGATTTAACTCGCAGAAAAGGTGTCCTTGAAGGAGGTGGTCTGCCAGGAAAACTCGCCGATTGTCAATCGCGAAAGCCAGAGGAGTGCGAAATTTATCTCGTTGAGGGTGACTCTGCAGGCGGCTCGGCCAAGACCGGGCGAGACCGGCGTATCCAAGCCATCTTGCCTCTGCGTGGAAAAATTCTGAACGTTGAGCGTCAAAAGCACAATGTCGCCAAGGTCTTTCAAAACAACGAAATTCAAACGATGATACGGGCCTTCGGGGCTGGCGTCGGTAATAACGAAGACGATGAGGGCGCCTTTAACACCGAAAAGTTGCGCTATAACAAACTCATCATCATGACGGACGCTGACGTTGATGGCGCTCACATTCGCACCTTGATGCTGACCTTCCTGTGGCGCTTCATGCGACCGGCCATCGAGAAAGGCCATGTCTACATCGCACAACCCCCGCTCTACCAGTTGAGCAAGGGCAAGATCAACCGCTATGCGTTCAGCGATGAGGAGCGAGATGCGATCATCGATGAACTCAAGGGCGACAATCCCAGTGCCAAGATCGGCGTGCAGCGCTACAAAGGTCTTGGTGAAATGAATCCTGACCAGCTTTGGGAGACCACCATGAACCCAGAAACGCGTACGATGCTCAAGGTTACGGTGAAGGAAGCGGAGGAGACCAACCGCATGTTTGAGACCCTCATGGGCGAGGATGTTCCCGAACGCCGGGCCTTTATCGAGCGACACGCAAAGGAGGTGACCAACCTTGACATCTGAGGACGAAACACAACAAGGCGACCAAGGCGACGCTGGTCCAGGGGAAATCATCCTGAACCATTCATTGAATACGGAAATGAAGAATTCCTACATCAATTACGCCATGTCCGTCATCATCGGGCGTGCCTTGCCCGATGCGAGGGACGGCCTCAAGCCCGTACACAGGCGTGTGCTCTACGGCATGTTCGAAGGCGGCCATACGGCTGAAAAGAAGTTCAGCAAATCCGCCCGTTCCGTGGGTGAAGTCATGGGTAAATACCACCCGCACGGTGACCAGTCCATCTACGACACCATGGTTCGTATGGCTCAGGAATTTTCCTTGCGTTATCCTCTCGTTGACGGCCAGGGCAACTTCGGTTCCATTGACGGCGACCCACCTGCCGCCATGCGGTACACCGAAAGTCGCTTAGATCGAATTGCCAAGCACATGCTTGACGACATCAACAAGAGCACCGTTGACTTCCAGCCTAACTTCGATGATTCCGAACAGGAGCCTTCTGTTTTGCCGGCCCGGCTCCCTAACTTGTTGCTCAACGGGAGCGACGGTATTGCTGTTGGAATGGCCACTCGAATCCCTCCGCACAACCTCACTGAAGTGGCGGGGGCGGTCAACCTTCACGTAGATACCATCCTCGAAACAGGTGCAGATGGGAAACCAAATATCTCTATAGAAGAATACATGCAACACGTAAAAGGTCCTGATTTCCCGACCGGCGCCTCCATCCACGGTATTGACGGTATCGTCGATATGTACGCCACGGGCAAAGGCCGGTTTCATGTGCGTGCCAAGTGCGAGGTCTTTGACGATGAGAAGGGCAAGCGAATCGTGGTGCATGAAATTCCATACCAGGTCAAGAAGGCCGATATGCTCGTTCAGATTGCCGACCTCGTGAACAAAGAGGTCGTCATCGGTATTCGTGACATCCGTGATGAATCTTCAAAAGAAGGCATCCGAGTTGTCATCGAGGTCAAAAATAATGCCGACCCACACGCCGTGCTCAACCAGTTGTTCAAGTCCAGTCGGCTCCAAGAATCGTATTCGGCCAACATGATGGGTATCTTGGATGGTCGTCCAGTTTTGCTCAACCTCTCGACCATGATTCACACCTATGTCTCTCACCGAGAAACGGTTGTGGAACGGCGTGCTGCGTTCGACTTGCAGAAAGCCCAAGCTCGTGCTCACATCCTTGAAGGGCTTGTGAAGGCTCAAGACCGAATTGACGATGTTGTGGCCGTGGGTAAGGCAAGCGCCAGCCGCGAGCAATTTGAAGCCGTTCTTAGAGGCGATGAAACCATGGCGGGCATCTCGCCATTTGACTTCAGCGAAGCGCAAGCGAAAGCCATCGCTGAACGCCGTCTTTACCAACTGAGTCGTTTGGATGTCAACAAAGTTCAGGACGAGCACGAGGAATTGAAACTCGTCATCGCCGACCTTGAGGATATTCTCGCATCACGGCCTCGTCGTTTGACGATTTTGAAAGAAGAACTGGCTGAAGTGGTGGACCGACACGGCGATGAACGCCGTTCCTTCATCGACCCCATGCCGCTTTCCATGGACCGTGAGGACCTCATCGAAGAGCGGGCGATTGTCATCACTCTGAGCGAGGATAACTATGTTCGCCACACGCCCGTGGAAACCTTCCGGACGCAGAATCGTGGCGGTCGTGGGCTCAAAGGGGTCACCACCAAAACCGAAGACACACCTCAACTCATCACGGCGTGTTTCAGCAAGGACCGCTTGCTTATCTTTACCGATCAAGGTCGTGTTTACGGCCTCAAAGCTTGGGAAACGCCCTTGGGAAGCCGGCAATCACGTGGCAGCCATATTCGCAATCTTCTAGAAAGCCTTCGTGAAGACGAGAACATCGTCAGCATCCTCCCCATCTCACGAGAATTGCTCGAGGAACCGGAAGACCATTATCTGCTGTTCGCAACACGGCTTGGCCTGATTAAGAAAACCGCTCTTTCAGAGTACGTTCGTATCAACCGTAACGGAAAATACGCCCTCCGGTTCAAGATTGAAGGCGATTCGCTGGTCAACGTTCGCTCGGCGACCAACGAACACGACATCGTCATGATCTCCACGGTTGGCTATGCTTCACGGTTCAACTGCGGTGACATTCGTGCATCAGGTCGCGTTTCCGGTGGTGTGTACGGCATTAAGGTGGGCGATAGAAAGGGCTCCGGCGGTGGTTTCGTGGCCGGTATGGTGGCGATGCTGAGCGCCGATGAGCACATTCTGACCATTTCGAAGTACGGCATGGCCAAGCGAAGCCGCTTGGGTACAGCTGAAAGGAAACAGGACACGGACGCTGAAGGCAACCCCAAGGTTGAGGTTGATGGCTCGCCCAAGATGGTGACCGATGGATACCGGCGAACAAAGCCAGGTGCGAAGGGTGTTCGGACCATGAAGTTGGATGAAGAGCATGGGGATTCAATCATCAGTGTGCGAACCATTCCTGACATCAGCGACCACCTCTTTTTGTTGACCAAGTCGGGTATGATGATTCGGATTCGAGTGTCCCAAACCAAGGAAACCACCGGCAAATCCACTCGCGGCACCCGTGTGATGGAACTTCGCAACAAGGAAAAGGGCGGTTTCACCGATGAGATCATCTTCTCGTCCCGTGTTTCAGCCTCGCTTCTCGATATTGATGATGAAGAAGCCGATGAAGGCGTCGTTCTTGGCGAAGAAGAGTGAAACCAAGATTGACATGTTCAAGCCCATCACCCTCTCCAGGAGTCGGAAGCGACGCATTCAAACGGGAAGGCATCTTCTCAAGCGTGCTGGGGGTCTTCACTCCAGCGGTGAGTTTGATGGACGAGCGTTCTTTGATTTACGATTGGAACACGGTTGAGTACGACTTCAAGCGCAATGCATCCAACCACCCGCACGGTGTTTGGTTTGACGATGAAACTCTGCGTGATGGCCTGCAAAGCCCCAGTGCACGCAACCCAACCATCGAGCAAAAAATCGAACTGCTCAGTTACATGGAACAACTCGGGCTTCAGAAGGTTGACTTGGGTCTGCCAGGAGCCGGGCCGTTCCACCGGTCCCACATCGACGCCATGCTCACACACATCCGTGAAAACGACTACGCCATTCGACCCGGTGCGGCCGTTCGAACCCTCATGGGCGACATCGAACCATTGGTTGAGATGCAGGCCAAGCACGAGATGGAAATCCAAGCATCCGCTTTCCTTGGCACCAGCCCAATTCGACAATACACCGAGGGTTGGACAATGGAGAAACTCATGACCACCATGGAAAAAGCGGTCTCCTTTGCTGTGGAAAACGATGTACCGGTCATGTTCGTGACCGAAGACACCACGCGCTCTAACCCTGAAGATGTGAAAATGATTTACCAACGTGCCATGGAACTCGGCGTTCGCCGACTTTGCGTCTGCGACACCTGTGGGCACGTAACGCCAAATGGCGTCAAGAAACTCCTTACCTTCATCGACGAAGAAGTCATCAAGGATGCTGGTTATCAGCGCCGAGACATCGAGGTCAACTGGCACGGCCACCAAGATCGTGGTCTTGGCGTGGCCAACAATATCGCTGCTGTTGAAGCAGGTGCGGATGTCATTCACGGAACAGCCCTTGGTGTGGGCGAGCGAGCAGGCAATGCACCGCTTGACCAAACGCTGGTCAACCTCAAACTCATGGGCGTCATCGACAACGATTTGACCCTGCTCGATACGTACATGCAGAAAGCCAACGAATACATCGAAGTCCCACTGCCTCGAAACTACCCGGTCTTTGGTGAGGACGCCTTTGAGACGGGTACGGGTGTGCACGCCTCTGCGGTCATCAAAGCCATGCGAAAAGGCGACGACTGGCTTGCCGACCGTGTTTATTCGGGCGTTCCTGCCGGTGATTTTGGACTCAAGCAAGTCATTCGAATTGGGCACATGTCCGGTCGTTCGAACATTATTTGGTGGCTTGAACAGCAAGGCATTGAGCCAGAGGATGACCTCGTCGCCCATCTCTTTGAGGTCGCCAAGAGCCAAAAGCGAAACATGCTCGATGAGGAAATTCACGCCGCTGTGGCCTCGTTCAGTGCTTCGTGATCAGGCTGCTTCTTCCTCGAACTCCTTTTCCTCGCTCTCGGATTTTGAGCTGACCCATTCCGAATCGACGGTGCCGCCGCTCCATTCGCCATCGAGGGAGACTTCAGAGACTTCGTGTTCTTCTCGCCAAACCCGCTCCTCAAGGCTGCCGTTCACGATGAAGTGGCCTTTTTCGTCGATTTGCTCCTCCAGCAATCGGAAGTGCTTGGAGATCGGTAGGAAATGACCCACCGGCATACCGGCTGCGGTGAAGGGATTGGTGGCTGCACCGATGATCAACCCGTCTTCTGGAGCGACGATGTCAACGGTCATGCCGGGTGTTGCAGGGTCTGAAATGGTCGCCACGACCTCCCCTTCACGCATCACGCTGCCCGCTTGCACGAACATATCGAGCAGACCGCCTTCGCCTGCACGCAGCCAGGTTGAACCGCTGGCCATGATTCGAAATCTCGGCCGCTGTGGATTGCCGGGAACCATGCGCATGGAACGCAGGACGTTCATCACACCGTGAACGGCCACCTTCACCGATTGGTCACCCAAGGTATCGGCTCCCCCACCCTCGTAGGTGATGACAGGGATGTCGGCTCTGTTCGCCGTTCTCCTCAATGTACCCTTTGGCGGAATGGAGTCGAGGAGGATTTCTATGCCGAAGGATTTCGCAAGTAAGAAAGAACTTGTATGCGTCATGTCAACACGAACTTGCGGCATATTTCGTCGGCCTTTTGCAGCGCTGTGGAGGTCGATGATGGCGTCGCTTCCTTCGACCAAATGGGTCCAAACTTGGTGGGCGACACGCCGGGTGGTGGACCCGCCCGGATTCCCGGGAAATTGTCGGTTGAGGTCCCGTCCGTCGGGAAAATACCTGGATTTCATGCGATAGCCAGGGAGGTTCACAACGGGAACAATTCGCAACGTTCCAGCCATGCTCTTTGGGTCAAGCGTTTTGCCTTCGTCGGTAAACGCATTGCTCAGCAAATGCGTACAGGCGGAGGGCCCGGTCAATTCGTCTCCGTGGATGCCACCTATGACGGTGATGCAGGGCCCTGGCCTTGTGCCGTGAATGATGGTGACTGGGATGGGCCAGGAATCTCCGAGGCTGACGTCGAGAAGCGGGAGTTGGACGGTTCGCAAGGTTCCCGGTTTGATGCGCTTTCGAAAGAACCGAATATCACCCCATTCGGAATTCCGGTCCCATTCAGGGCGATCTTCGGTTTGATGGGCTTTCATCGCTTCATCAATAGCCATACGTCGGCGTTTGGGAAGTTCATGAGCGACACGAACCTTCCGGACGGTTTTCTTTTTCCGCCCGGCCATGATTCTTCCAAGCATGCCTCCATCATCAACGCTCCGCTGGAAGCAAGAGGGAAGAACCATGAAGCGACTGACGCCTCCGATGCTCATGAGTGAAGACGGCGTTCAACGAATGTATGCTCCCTCGTCGATTTGCTTCGGTTGCGGTCCGGCCAATGAACACGGCCTGCGAATCAATTCATTTCGCATCGAAGGTGGCCTCAAAATGGAGTTCCTTCCAGAAGAACATCACCAGGCCTTTCCGGGTATGGTGAATGGCGGAATCATCGGAACATTGCTCGATTGTCATGGCAATTGGACGGCTGCTGTGGCGCTGATGGACGAGCAAGGATTGGACGAACCACCGTGCACGGTGACGGCGAAATACGATGTGCAACTTCGTCGTCCGACTCCTCTTGGAGCCATGCTAACGGTCACCAGCGAAGCCACCGAAATCTTGGATGATAGGGTTACGGTGAAATTAACCCTTGAAGCTGAAGGCAAGGTGTGCGCCACAGGAAGCGGTCTCTTCGTCGCCGTGAAAGAAGGCCATCCTGCATATCACCGTTGGTCTTGAGGGATGCGATTGGTCAAACCGAACAGCCAACAGCGGAGCATCCTCATCGGCATGAGACACGACGTTCTCGAACAGATGCGCTCCATGCCTTTCCTCGAACCTGCTGACCTTCCTTCGCTTGAGCAGGTGCCCTTGGGCGTGCTGCGGTCCAACGCCACCCAACGGCGATGGAACGTGCAACCCTCCGGCGAGTTGGTGGTTGAGGTGGTTGACCTTCATCCTGATTTATTGAATGATGAATGGCGTGATTACGCCTTGTTCGTCTTATTCCACGAATTTCTTCACGCCCTCGGTCACCGTGCTCACAATGCCTCCTTTCGGAGCATGGAAGCACAATGGCCCGACAGCATTGGGGCATCACGGGGCAAGGCATTCACCCATGAGCGGCGCTTAGCACGGGCCAAGTGGCACTGGGTCTGTCCGACCTGCGACCTTCGTTTTCCTCGTCAGCGCAGAGGTGGGGGGAGGTACCTGTGCCGAACATGTCGAACGGTGCTTCTGGATGTGTCCACGCAGGACATTCAATGAAATACTCCGCCTTTGTGGTGTGATTGATGGTGAACGCCTCCCGGTTGAAGCACAGGGCGTTCCTGTTGCTCTTGAGCCTCCTCTTGATGATGGTTCACCCAGCCCTCCACGCTTCAGCCGCCATCACCCAAGAAAACGGCGACCTCTTCCTTTCCTGTCGGGCCGACAACGATTGTGTGCTCACCCCGACACCGATCGGTGAGGAGCAGGTTTCCGGGCAAACCTTCGCCAGTTTGGTTCAGCCCGAGGTGTTGACCTTTGAGTTCATTATGGACCCAAGTCAACACCACGTGGCGTTGTTGCCTGAGGTTCTTCGAGAATTCCAACTTGATTTCAAACACCAAACCGAGGCCGGAAGTCTGTTTCGGCCAGCCATTGACCTGCGACTCATCCTCGGCCAAAACACCAACGATTGGTCCTTTGAAGCCAGCACGCTTCCAGAACTTGCATCATCAAATTATGTGCTGGAAGACGAGCAATTGAGCCTCAACAAGGGCCGTGTACTTTGGGAAGACGACCCTGTTCGTCTCTTGTTTTCAGTCACGCTTGACCGCCCGGGGACTTGGTCGCTCAACATGAGGGGTGCTTCGTTCCTCAAACTCGACATTCCCTGGTCCATCGATGCAGAGGAGGCTGATTTGGACGAACCTTCCTCAACCACACAACCTGTTGAAACGGTCTTTGAAGACATACACCGCGGTGCTTTGGTTGGTGCAGATCACGATTGTTGGGCTTTTGAAGTGGAAACGCACGAGGTGCTTCGCTTGAGGGTTGACTGGGATTTGGTGCCCATCGAGGTTGAGCAGCCTGATACAGTTCCCGACCTTGTAACTGCCGCTAGGCGCCTTTCTCCTTCACCGGACGTGGTGGTGGATGACGATGGAGAGTCCTTGAAAATCACCTATCGTTGGCGAGCCCTGCCCACGGGAGATTACACGCTGTGCATGCACGGTTCGCCAGATAAAATCCAGTCCTATTCTTGGTCAGGCTTGTTTGGTTACGAAGGTCTTGGACCAACCGACCCCAGCGGCTTCGCTTCGGCGAGTTATTACCCGCAAGGGGCCGCCTTTGTCGGTGATGTTGACGGTGCCGAGCAACTCGATGACCACGGCGTGGGTTTGTTGTTGGTTTCCTTGATGATGCTCGTATTGTTCTTGGTGGTGGCCATGCGCCCGACCACGGCCTACGGTGTTCGTTTTGGCCTCTTCGTTCCCGGCGTGTTGATGCTGCTGGTGGGAGGCATTTTGCACCCGATTTGGGCGATGGCCGATGAAGTTCAACATCAAGACGAGATCACACTTGACACCCTCATTGAGATGAGGCTTCAGCAACTTTGGGACGTCTCCGCCGAGGGCGTCCCCGAGCAAACGCTCTCCACGCATACGGGTGCCACATGGGGCATGCTTGAAGGCGAGCGCCTGAAGATGAAATTGGATGTTAAGGAAGCCATCCCGCTCGATGACGGCCGCTGGCAATTGGTCGTACCGGAGTTGGAATCCTTGCGTTTGGACCAAGCGATTTTTGGTCAAGTCGCCAAGGGGGCGACGCAACAAACGCAAGACGGCATGTTGGAAAGTCAAACCGTTCGGTTCATTTTACTGGCCGGTCGTTCCCTTCTGCTCGATTTACTGATGCTAGAAGCGATGTTGGTGGTTGATGAAAAACCCCAATCCTCAGTCATCCACATCGATACCGAAATGCTCACTGCACCGGCTACAGGTTCCTATGCAGCTCCTGCGTGGTCAACCCGACCTGCGGGTGTAAGTGCCGATGACTGGGTTCGCCTGCAAGGTTCGCTCTTCCCAGAACGTATTTCCATCTCACTGTGCGATTGTGATTTGGATTTGCTCGACGTGGAGTTCCTTCCATCCGATGGCTTTGATGGAGGGGATGTGCCTCCTTCTTGGGGTGTAAGAAGCGCTTCTGGATTGTTGCCTTACGGTGGCGCCTTGATGTTGGGTGGTCTGGCGTTGGGTCTCGCTGCGACATGGATGGAAGTTCAGCGCAAGGCGAAAGCAGAACAATTAGCGAAGGCCTTTGTGAACAAAGGCGAAAACCGATGGGACTGATCAAGCCTTGTCGAGTTCCTTGTTGACGGCGTCAGCAGTTTCTTCCTGCGTCATCTTGGCGGCCTTGGCAGCCATCTCGATGGACTTTGCTTCGGCATCGGTGATCTCTCCGTCAGCGGCGGCGGACTTGATGGCTGCTTTGACGTTCAAATCAGCGGCTTCCTCGTCGCTGATGCCAAGGGCTGCCTGGAAGGATTTCAACTCCTTCAACTCCGCTTCGGTGATGACGCCATCTTCCCAAGCTGATTCATAGGCATGTACGAGGAATTCCTTGTAGGCCTCTTGGTTCAGCAAAACATCACGAATCAAACCGGTGTCCACACCTTGATCGTTGTTGACCATGTCGAGGAGTGCAATCGAACGTCGGACCTCCTTGACGCCCATGTCCTTGAGGCCATGGCCTGCCCAGACAGCTCCAGCAGCGACAACGGCTGCAGCGAACCAGCGCATGATGTCTGGGTCAACGAGGTTCCCTGGCTCAACCAGATGGAACACGCCGAGCACAACCATGGCGGCACCGCACATGACTTCCACCCAGTCGTTCAAGTCAGGTTCGTCATCAAAGACCGAAAGGCGTTCTTCGACCATAGCGTCTCGTTCGTCGCTCATGACCCGACCATGGAGAGGTGGAACTTGTAAGTGTCGGCAACAAAAGCAGGGCGTTGTCCTTTTGAACCGCTGCCCAATATGGATGGATATGGAGGTGGGTGATAGAGCCGTTTCACGTCTTGACCTGCCATCTCCGTTCCTTGATTTTCTTCAAAATGATTGGGGCATTGAACGCTTGCATCCTCCTCAGGCCAAAGCCATTCCAAGCATTCTCTCTGGCCGAAACACCTTGGTCGCCATCCCCACGGCATCGGGTAAATCCTTACTGGCCTACATGGGCATGCTCAAACGTCTCTCCGAGGGCCATCAACGGTCCAAAGCGGTCTACATCGTCCCGCTCAAGGCCTTGGCGATGGAGAAATACGAGGACTTGAAGGAAATCGCAGCGGCCACTGGACTAACGGTCGGTTTGGGCATTGGTGATGCCACGGCAGAGGCGAAAAACATCGATGACTGCAATATCCTGGTTTGCACATCGGAGAAATTGGACTCCCTCCTGCGTCATCGTGCGGAACTCGTCGCTGATGTTTGCTGTGTGGTCGCCGATGAATTCCATCTCATGAACGACGGGACTCGAGGGCCTACTTTGGAAATCAACCTAACACGTCTTCGGCACATCAAACCGGACGCTCAAATCATCGCCTTATCGGCCACGGTGGGCAATTCAGCTCAACTCGCGCAGTGGCTTGACGCCGATTTGATCCAATCAGAATGGCGACCAGTCGCCTTGGAATACGCAACCTTCCACGATTTTCACGTTGAGCCAAGGAAGATTCAATCTCCCAGTGAGGAAGGGAAAACCTCAGCCCTCAGTCAGCCCAGAGACCTCGTTGGCCTCAAGAGTCATCCCGTTTGGAGCGTGGTGAGCGATGGCTTAGACCAAGATGCTCAAGTGTTGATGTTTGTAGGTACACGTAGAAGCGCCCAATCGGAAGCGAAAAATTTGGCGAAGCGTGTTCGCAAGCGGCTGGTCGTTGAAGACCCAGAACGATTGGAAAAACTTGAGACCTATGCCGCAAAGCTCGCTGGACGAAGCCAATCCAATCTCGCCGAACAATTGGCCTCATGTCTGTCCTCGGGAGTTGCTTTCCATCATGCGGGTTTGACAAACGCACAACGCAAGGATGTCGAAGCCGCCTTCAAGTCGGGTCTCTTGGTTGCACTGACCGCAACCCCCACGCTTGCCGCCGGCGTCAATTTACCTGCCCGACGGGTGCTGGTGAGGGACCTCAAGCGTTGGAGCGATGGTATGAGTCGTCCTCTTCCGGTGATGGAGGTACGTCAAATGCTTGGCCGGGCAGGCCGGCCAAAGTACGATACCAAGGGTGAGGCTTGGGTTTACTGCAAGGGCACGGATGGTTGGGAGGTGGCCGATGCAGTCGCAGACCGGTATTTCTTCGGCCCCATCGAAGACATCACCTCGAAACTTGCGGCCGAGCCGGCTTTGCGAATGCATCTCTTGGCCAGCATTGCCACCGGCGGTTTGGTTCACAAAAGGGCGATAGAGCACTTCTTTTTCTCCACCCTTCTCGGGGCATCTCTTCCTCCCTCGCAGCTGCGTGAACGTTTGACCACGATGTTGGATTGGCTCGTTGAGGAGCGATTTGTTCGCAGGTGTGGCTTGGATGAACACTACACGCCTCGCTGGGCTGATGCCGCCGTTGATGAAGAAGAGGCTTGGGACGATACCGTTCCTGTTTGGGCATCAAGCGCTCGGACCACCCAGGGCGTTTCGTGGTCTCCAGAAGGCCATCATGCTCCGCCAACACAGCGCCCGGTAAGTGCTCATGGCACCCCTTCGATTGGCTTCTCCAAAGCCACCTCGTTGCACCAAACGGGAGGCTGGGCTCAACCAGCGGCCGAAGATGGCCCAAGCATGCGGTACGAAGCGACACCGATGGGTGAACGCGTGACACAGTTGTATCTCGACCCGCTCTCCGCCTCCATTCTCCGTCGGGGGTTGCGTCGGGCCGTACGTCGCTGCGTTCGCAAGGATGCGCCTGTGACGGATTTTGGTCTGCTGCATTTGGCTGTTGCAACTCCCGACTTCGTTTCCCTATGGGCTAAATCCGCCGACATGGAGGTGAATTCGCCGACATGGCTCAAAGCCAACGCCACAGAGGACGAATTGTTGATTGAACCGGGGTATGCAGAGGCTCTGCTCAGCGATATCAAATCCGCTTGGATGGTTGAAGAGTGGACCGAGGAGACCACGCTTCGTCAACTTGAGGAAACACTTGATGTCTCGCCGGGTGATGTTCATCACCGTGTGGATCTGATGGGATGGTTGCTGGCTGGTGCACAACATGTTCTGCTCCCCGATGATGTCTTTGCCGAAGAACACCTTCCCGTCGTGGCTGATATCGTGCAGCAGCTGAGCACCCTCCAACAGCGTGTTCGCCACGGTTGTAAAACAGACTTGCTTCAACTCGTGAATATCCGTCACGTGGGACGTCAACGTGCTCGAGAACTGGCGGCTTTGGGTATGCGGGAGCCGAAGGATGTGATGAAAATGTCAAATAAAAACCGAGACGCACTGCTGGCAAAGCGTGGTTGGGGCCCTGTTCTTCTGGAGAAAATTCATGCTGAAATTCATCGGGTCTTGAAGCGTGGAGCAGCCAATCCATCGGCGCCAGTCATCAGGGATGATGATGCTCCACTCGCAGGTGAGCGGCGTGAGGATGATTGAAATCCAAGTGCTTGGTGGGCGTCAATCATGAGTTTCCCTGTGTTTCCTCGTCAGGGCGTTCGTGTGGAAGGTGATTCGCCGCAGAGACACGTTGAGGCCTTTCTCAAGATGCGTCCATCGGCGCGTTGGGTGCTTTTGGGTGGGCACGCCGTCATGGGTGATGAGCAACTCTGGACCGCTTGGATTCAAGCAGCGAGAAATGCGTTGAGGGAGTGCATGGTGGCCCGCAGCATCGATGCAGAATTCCTCAGATACCTCGCAGGAACGCATCACATTTCAGAAGCCTTCACTCGTGCGGGGCTCCAAGAGGGCCAAACTACGGCATGGGTGGTGTATTTGCCTGAAGCAAAGGGTTTGGAAAACGACCTTGGGCACCTCCAACCC
>OCVP010000683.1_pt1 | contig 15060 bp, 14 predicted proteins | sample 1539171 | NCBI WGS metagenome assembly OCVP01 (sample SAMEA51879418, study PRJEB22527) | metagenome
GTGGCCCGAGGCGTTGGACTGATAGGGAAGCGCATGGACCGGAGGCCATGCTGCGTGTGGGTCTGGCCATGCTCCAAGGAGCCCGCCACGAGCACGCCGAAGCGCTTCGAGGTGCCGCCAAGGAATTGGGCATGGAGGTGGATGTCGTGGAATGCCGCCGAGCCAGCCACGTGGACGAGACCCTCGATGCGTTGGTGCTGCCGGGTGGGGAATCCACCACCATGCGCATCGCAAGTCGGTACGAATCGTTGCTCAGCGCCCTGTTCGATTGGATGGACAACCACCCTCAGCGTCCCGTGCTCGGGACCTGTGCAGGGGCCATCCTTCTCGCCTCGCCCGACGGTGGGCGTTCGCCTTACATCGATGCGGGAATCGCCCGAAACGCATGGGGGCGTCAGCGGGAATCGTTTGAAGCCGTGGTGAGCGTTGAACTCGACGCACCGGACGGATCGTTCGAGCCGACCGAACCCGCACCGCGCGACCGCTTTTCTCACCAGCCGCTTGAGGTGGCTTCGCAAGCCGCAACGGCGTTGAACGAAGGGTTCCCGGGCGTGTTCATCCGAGCGCCTCGATTTGACCCGTCCACCGTCAACTGCATGACCGTTGCCCGACTCGGCGACGAGGTTGTGGGCGTTCTTGACGGAAAGAAGCTCGGAGTGACCTTCCACCCCGAACTCACCTTGGACCGGCAATTTCACCGATGGTTGTTGAGGGAAGCCGCAGCTTCTCGAGGTGATGCCTGATGAGAAGTCTACCGATGGCAACCGAAGTTCTTCCAGCCGAGGAAGGTGAGGCCGAAGGGTGCGTTCAATGCCAACAGGGCAGCAAACTCGTGTTGTTTGTGACCGGGAAGTGCCACTGGGGCTGCGATTACTGTCCGCTTTCGGAGAACCGACGCGAGACGCCCGACATGTTTGCCAACGAACGTCGTTGCACGTCGTGGGAGGAGGTCATCGAAGAGGGCCGTGCGATGAACGCCACGGGAACCGGCATCACCGGCGGCGACCCAATGCTGGACCTTGAGAAAACACTCGAAGCGGTCCGTCAACTCAAGTCCGCCTTCGGCGCCTCGCATCACGTCCACGTCTACACCTCCATTCCCTTCGACCCTGTTCGGGCCGCTGATTTTGCAAGCGCCGGTTTGGATGAACTTCGCTTCCATTTGCTCGACGGTACGACAACCAAGTATCGGGCCACGATGGAGGCCTGCGCCCATCACGGCATCACGGTGGGCGTGGAACTCCCCTGTGAGCCCGATAAGGAGGCGCAACTGTTTGCCCTGCTCGACGATTTGGCCACCGTGCCCGTGTCGTTCCTCAACCTCAACGAACTCGAAATCACCGTGGGCAATCAGGAGAACATGGACGTCCGGGGTTTCAACCTGAGCGGAGGCATCACGGCGGCGGCTGAAGGCTCGGCAGAACTGGCGCTGCGCCTCAAAGAAGCCGCTGCAGACAAGCCCTATCACCTCAAATTCTGCACGGCCACGTTCAAGGACGCAGGGCAACTTCGCAACCGTTTCAAGCGCCGAGGTCAAGCGACGCTGCGACCCTACGAGGTGCTCAGCGACGACGACACGGTGTTGTTCGGCGCCATCCCTGCATCGCTTCAAGACGCACAGGACGACATGAACGAATTGCGAACCGAGCTTGGCATGGCCGAAGGGTGGATGCGGTACGATGCTGTTCACCAGCGCATCGAATTGCCCCTTTCCATCGCTGAGGATTTGGCCGATGTCGTCGATGTTCCGGTGCTCTTGGTCGAGGTCCACCCGACCCACGAACGGCTCGAGGTCGGCGTGGTGCATCTCAACGAGCACCGCTGACCACGGCATGGCTTATACCGTCGTGGCGGGTCGGCGGTTTACCTAGGGGCTCGTGGTCTAGGGGTTATGACGTCGCCTTCACATGGCGAAGATCGCCGGTTCAATTCCGGCCGAGCCCATATCGAATCAACCCAAGGCCGGATTGAGCCGTCATGAACATCCTGCCTCTGTTTGTGTAGTTCATTGACACCGGTTCAATTCCGGCAGAGCCAACCACCGCATCAATCCATTCAAACAGGTCGTGCCAATCTCCCGCAGGGGCATATTTTTTTGCAATCAGTGATTCTTTTGGCTCATGGGCCTCATGGATCAACTTGAGCGGGGCGAGCACAATCACGAGAACCATACGCTGGTGCGTTGCCCATGGTGCGGAAGCCTCGCCGAGGTCGAGCATCTGGATCACCGCTATACATGCACCAGGTGTAACTTGGGTTTCGGATTTGATTCAGAAGGTACGCCGGTCCGAGTTGGAATTGATTGGCGTAGATGGCTGTTTTACATCGTGTTGCTCCTGATGTTTTCCTTCTGGATGTGGGGTCTCATAACCGGCGAACGGTGTGGAGGAGATACCGGCCGAATCTGCAGCGGTGGAGTACCTTAGTTTTCACCAAAGTTTGATCCTCACTGTGAGGCCGTATGTCCATGTCATCTTGTTTCCATTCTAGGCCTGATTGACACCGCTTCAATTCCGGCCGAGCCCACCAACGCACCGATTGAGTCAAGCCGAGCCCACCAATGCTTCGCTGGGCTACCTTCTTCAACAACCCGCGCACAGTCCACCGCATGGGCCTCTTGGACCAAGCCGATTGGGGCGTGTTCAAGGAAAAGAGCACATGGCAGGCGTTCGTCATCGCCGTTGTGATGTTCGGTGCGATTTCCTTCGCTGCCCTGTCGATGTTCGACAGCATGGACGAACTGTTCCAGTCCGACGCTGAGCCCGCACCCGTCCCCAATCTGGTGTTCGAATCCTTGAACCGTACCGGAGTTGAAGCCGACTTGGTCAACGAGACCGGCTGGTTCCATTTGAACGACCATCGCGGCAGCGTCATCGTGCTCGATCTCATGGCCAGAGACTGCAGCAACTGTCATCTCGTTCAGGAGCATCTCGAACAGGAAATGGACGAGTGGCACGCCACCGCTGAAGCCTCAGGGAAGTCGTTGAAAATCTTCGCCTACGGTGCATGGTACAGCGAATCCATTGACTACCTCAACGGAAGCGGCGGAGAATACACCGTGCCGCTCTACCCCACGGGCTTCGGTTCAACCGAAGCAGCCGTGTTCGAAGACGGATCAACCACCGACCCCGTCCGCCTGTTCACCACGGGCGGCACCGGCCAGATTCCGGTCGTACTGATCCTCGACGAAGAGGGTTACATCATCGCCCAACAGGCGACCGGCACCCCCGTTGACGGTTGGGCGGAATTCGACGGCATCATGGAAACGGCGTTGACTCAAGACGTCTCAGCGACGTTTGATTCCCGCATTGGATGGGAGGAGCCCGAAACATCCTTCACGGCGGTGTTCGTTCTCGGCCTCGTGCTTTCCATTCTGGTGTACTTCTCACCGTGCGCCTTCCCGGTGCTTCCCGGCTTCATTTCCTACTACTTGTCGCTCGGGGCGCGAGAGGACGAGCTCATCGAACAGGGGAAACTCAAGACCGGCATGCCCAGTTCGTTCAACATCGGCGTGCTTTCAGGTCTTGGCATGTGGACGTTCTTCGGCATCATCGGCGTCGTTGCGCTGGCTATGGGCGAAGCGTTTGCCAAATCGGGCATCATCCACTACATCGCTATCTTCATTGCGTTGCTGCTGATCGTTTTGGGATCCATGATGCTGTTGGGCATCACTTCACACGTGATGGGTTTCGTGCAAAACCTGGTGGACAAATACAGCACGACCGAATCCGACGAGACCTTCACGCCCCGCCGCAACATGTACCTCTACGGCATCGGTTACGCCGCCGCTTCCATTGACTGCACGGCAGCAGCCGTTCTGCCCTTCGTCATCTTCCTCAGCACCCTCGGCACGACCGCCATCGGGTTTGGTATCGCCGGCCTCATGGTTGGGTTGCTCGTGTTGATGATCGCCGTCACGATGCTCGTTGGCATGGGCCGTCAGGTGATGATCAATTTCCTGCGTCGGGCGACCGGTCACATCAAGATGATTGGGTCGTGGATGATGATCATGGCCGGTGTGGGCCTCACCATTTACCTGACCAACGCAGAGGCCGTGAGTGCCTTCTTCAGTTGAGGGCAGGCCGTATCCAGCCGTACCACAGTCCAAAGGCGAGGGCAATGCCTGAGATGCCATCGAACACGTAGTGCTGTTTAATGAGCGCCGTTGAGGCCACCAACAGAGCGCAGGACACCCAGATGACCACCGCCTTTGGGGCCGTCCACGTTCCGTTTTCGACCTCCACGAATCGGACAAAAAACACCACGAGGATGCTCAACAAGACGTGAATGGAGGGCCATGCATTGTACGGGGCATCGGCCTCGTGCAACGCACTCATCATCAGCCCGAAGAGTCCCTCAGCGCCGTAGGCCTGCGAGCGCAGTTCAATCTCAACCGGGAAGAGCAGGAAGATGATGAACGCCGCCCATGCCGAAGCGATGAGCCGCTGATGGAACACAAGCCCGTTCTGCCGGTGGCGGTCCGATGACCCCATCCAAGCGGCCCAAGGGAAGTACAGGTAGAACGAATAGTACGGGATGACCATCCACGGAACGAAGGGCAAGTCCCAGTCGATGGGCAGTTCGACTTCAAACGTGCTCGTCCCTCTCCACGCTGAGAATCGATTGATGAGGCCGTACGGCAAGGCGCCCAAAACCAAAAACAACGACAAAAGGAAACCGCTGTACTTGAGACGAGACCATTCCGCTCGTTGCGGCCACCATCGGTCAATCACGGGCCAGTCGTTTTCCGCCATCGCCTTCGTCCTCTGCAGATTCGGTCACGAGGTCGCTCCAATGAACCATGCGGTCGGAGAGGACCCTGGCCTCCTCGATGTCGTGGGTGACGTGAAGAGCCGCAATGTCTCGATGTTTCAGGTGGTCCCGGGTCATCTCGGCCAATCCCAGACGACGCTTGACGTCGACGGAAGCAAACGGCTCGTCGAGAAGAATGAGTTCCGGTCGCTGAAGAAGGGCCCGTCCGAAGGCGACGCGTTGTGCCTCACCCCCGGAAAGTTGGGCAATGCGTCTTTTTTCAAAGCCCGGCATGCCAAGGGTTTCGAGGACGTCGGTGGCAAGTGACTGTCGTTGAGGTTTTTTCGTACCTTTCGGCGCACCCAAACCGATGTTTTGGGCCACGGAGAGGTGAGGGTAGAGCACCGGTTGCTGAAACAGCATGGTGATGCCGGGGTGAAGCTCACCGTTCACGAGCGATGCACCGTTGAGAAGACGGGTGCCCTGATCGAGCGATTCCAAACCGCACATGGTTCTGAGCAAGGTCGTCTTCCCGCATCCGCTCGGTCCGAGAATCGAAACGATCTCACCTTTTTGTACGGCAAAATCGAGTCCGTGAAAGAGGTCAACGGCGCCATAACGCTTTGATCCTCCCTTGAGTTCAAACATCGTCGGTGCCTCCTCGTGTACGCAACCGTTCGTTGAGTCCTAAAATGATGAAGGTGAGCAGCATGAGCATGGAAGCCAACGCCATCGCCGTTGGTATGACCGCAGGGTCAAACTTGGGCCGACCGGCCACGGTGTCAACCATGACCGACAACGTGTCCCACGAGCCAACCCTCACGACGAGAAAACTCGCTCCGAATTCGCCCAATGAGAACGCCAGACAGAGGGAAGCCGCCATCGTCATGGTGGGCATGAGAAATGCGCCTCGGCTGTGCCACCAACGTTGAACCGATGACATTTGGAGCAGATTCGCCTGTTGGGCGTACAGTTCGTTGATGCGTTCCATGGCCGGCACGAGCAGCCGGATGACGAACGGGAGAACGAGCATGATGTGGGGCAGTGCAGGAAGGTAAGGAAACCTGAAGAGATCGGGGTACCATCTCAACACACCTACCACGATTCCAAGGCCCACGACCACGGCGGAGACGGAGAGCGGAATCATGCACAGAGAATCGAGCACGCCGGCGGTTTTCCTGTACCCTCGCTTCCTCAGCGTCGTGAGGGCCGAGGCCACGCCGTACCCGAGGGGCAAGGCGACCAGCACGGTGATCCCTGCGTACGTGAGGGAGTTGACAACAGCTTCCATGAGGGAGGTTGTCGAACTGTCGCCCGCAAGGGCGCGCCGCCAACCCGCCAGCGTCCACGTGAACCCTTCACCCGCTTGACCTCGCATTCGGAAGGAAGCAACGATCACCGAGACGTACGGTGTCATGCTCAGCACGAGCACGGTGCCGACGGTCAACACCCATCCAAGCGGTGGTGTTCCGCGCTGCGCTCGGTTGCTGGATTCGTCGTTGAGGGACAGGACATGACTGTGACTTCGTTCGAACCGTCCGGCACTCCAAAGCATCAACAGCATGAGGGCCATCTGAACCCCTGCGATCGACAACACGGCCAGGCTCGTGTCCGTCCGGTACCCTTCAATGCCAGCTGAGCCCCCGAGGTCGGCGAGGAGGGATTCAAGGGTGTGGCGACCGGGCGTGAGCCATCGAACGAGTGCGAAGGATGTGAACGAGAAAAAGAAAGTGTAGGTGGCAGCGACGGCAATCGCAGGCCCGAGCATCGGAGCCCAGAGCGTGCGCAGCCGACCGAGGACGGTTTGCCCGCTCGGCAACAGTCGCAACTGCTCGTCCCATTTTGGGTCGAGTTGTGCAACCACCGGCTCGACGAATCGAATCATCAGCGAGATGTTGAACCATGCATGCGCAACGATGAGCGCTGAAAATTGGCCGAGGTGGAGTCCTTCGGTGAACCACGTTCCGGGGTTTGACAGGTTGTTGGTTTCGCTCCGAAAATGGAGACCGATGGAGTGGACCCATCCGCCCTCTGAGAACATCGCAAGAAAACCGACGGCCGCTACAATGGGTGGCGTTACGAACGGGAGGTAGAGCAGTGTCCGTTGCAAACGAATTCGTTTCCAGCGGTATCGGCCCAACGCCCATGCTATCGGCAACCCCACGGCCAACGTGAGCAGGGTTGACGCAGCGGCTTCAAGCAGAGAAAACCGCAACGCTTCTGGCGCTCTGCTCTGGCTGCTGAACAGTTGAAATGCTTCTCCGATGGTGGTACCGGTCACCGTTTGTAAACGGAGAACTGCCAGAATCAAGGGTAAAACGCCCAGCGCAATCACGCCGGCCACCAAGGCCCACTGGACCGGGTGCAAACCCGAGCGAAGATCGCTCAAGCCCCGATGCATTGGTGATTCGCCTCACTGCGTGGCTTCTTGCCAGGCGCTGAGCCAACCGTCCATGTCTTGGCCGATTCGCTGGGTGGTGATTTCAGCGTTCAACTCCGGTTCATCGGTGTGGTAAGCATAGCCGTCGGTTTCGGGCCAGGTTGCGTCAACGAGAACCGACTGCATGAAATTGTTTTCCGGCATGTTTCTGTTGACGTCCTCCGACAGCAAATAACTCAGGAATGCGTTGGCACCGTCCACTTCGCTTGCACCGTTGACCACGGCAGCGTACTCAACCTGGTGAAACGATGAGCGAGGCAGCGTCAACGACGTGGAGATGGTGTAGTTTTCTCCAAAGAAGGCTTCGACGCCTGGCGAGTGACAGTAAGAGACGGTCATGGCTGCGTCGCCGATGTGCCCGTCGTAATATGAACCGTACCCGCCGCTGTAGTGAATCTCGTACGCCTCGGTCCACCCTGAGGTGAAGATTGCACCGTTCTCAGCGACGGCTTTCCACCAGTCGAACGCATCGGTTGCGTTGTCCTCGTCGTTTTCGAAGTAATCGACGGTGGCCGTCATGAACGCTCTCCCTGGAGAGGACGTGAGCGGGGACGGGTAGGCAACGAGTCCCTCCCACGCCGGCTCGGTAAGGTTCCATAGACTGGTGGGGGCGGTGAGGTTCTCGCCGTCGACGCGGGTTTCGTCGTAGTTCAGGCACACGTCACCTCGGTCGAACGGAACTGCAAACGGTCCGTTGTACGGCTCAAGTGCTGCGCTCGAGATCCCCGAAACGTTCGCATCGTGCTCCACGAACAGGTCGGCATCCAGTGCCGTCTGCAGGTAGGTGTTGTCCAGGCCGATGGCGAGGTCAAACTGAGCTGCGTCCTGGGTTTGGAGAAGTCGTTGAAGAATCCCTCCTGCGTCGTCGGCCAAGATCAGCTCAATCTCGTAGCCGGTTTCGTTGGTAAAGGTGGAAAACATTTCCTCCGAGAAGGCGGTGATGTCGTACGTCAACACCCGGACGACCGGCCTGTCGTCTGACGAGTCAAGGCATCCGGCAAGGGGTGCGGTCAAAAGCAGGCTCAAAACAAATAGAATTTTTTTCATGGTATCACTCCGTGTTCATCGCGTCGATGATTGCGTGGGCTCGGTCGACCAGATCCATTGGATTTGGGCCGAGAATGTAGAGGGCGGGCTCCCAGCCGAATGCGCCTTCGTCCAAAACGATGTCAAGCCGTCCTGTGTGGCCTTGGAGCACGCCTTTTTTGGCGTAACCGAGCTTGTAATCAAGCTCGTCCGAGATGTAATTGATGTCGCCCTGGTCGACCATGCCGTCGAGCGTTGGGGGTCGAATGTTGAGGATGGCGACCTTTTCCCCGTCCACCTCTTTGGCCTGAAGCAGCATGCTCGCAAGGTGGCTGGAGGCTCCAAATTCAGGGGTTTCATGGCGCCTGAGCACGTCGTCAACCACCGTCATTCTGCCGGGGTAGGCTGCAACATCGTCAATCGATGCTGCGTCGTTCAAACAGGCGGCGATGTTCATTCCAACGGCGGGCATGTAGGTTTTGAGTCGGCGAAGGTCCAACCGTCCAGTCGCCCATTCAAGCCGGCGAATGAGTGCCTTGGAGGTCTGGTCGGCGTCAAGGTCCATCCCCGTGAGGGTTTTGTCGTAGCGGAGGGCTTGACCACCGGCAAATTGCAGTTCAAACACCAAACGCTGGCGAACGACGTTGGCGTCGGGCCCGTACTGTGCGAGGGAGTTTGCGAGTTCCTTGGCCCAGCCGTCAACCGTTGTTTCGTCCGCAGAGGCGCCAAGGGATGTTACGGGTTTGCCGATCTGTCGAGACACCGTGCTTTGGGTCGAGCCCGTTGCCTTGGCGATTTGCATCTGCGTCCATCCGTTTGCTCTGAGTTCTTTGGCGAGTTGTTGCAGCAATCGATCAAGCCACTTGCCGCCGATGTGTCCGAGCATGGTCTGCGCTGCATCCCATTCTATTCAAAGTTGTTCAATCAGTATGCACGATGAATGGACAACTTTTCCTCTTCCGTCGGTTTTGCATCGATTTACCCGCTCCAACTGCGTCAAGATCTGGTCTTGATTTCTCATCCATGTTGACGGTCAAATCCATCGGATTGCAACCGGTTTCAATGCGCACGATGGCCATTATTTCATTGAAAACCGGCCCGATGTATCCCTTTTATGCATGAGTGTTGGAAAAAATGCAATATGAATGAGCAACGGTTTCCATGACAAACAACCGCTACAGAAGGTCACCTTGTGGGCCTCGATGAATGAACCTGCCATCAACTCCTCCGATACACATGCTCATAAGCGGGGCGCGGGCAAGGTGAAACGATAGGCATGGAAACCGCAGCATTCATCGACGAAGTTGCGATTCGACTGGTGAACTATCTCACCGCCAAGGACGGGACGGGGCGGATCAACCCCGCCTTGAGCGCCTCTAGCATGAGAAGCACCCTCGACTTGCACCTCCCGCTGGAGGGTCACGGCCTGCAAGCGGTGTTGGACGATCTCGACGTCTTCATCGCCAACAGCGTCAAAACGCATCGCCCCGAGTTCATGAATCCGCTTTGGGGGGGTCTCACGCTGCCGGCTCTGGCCGGAGAGATTGTTGCCTCAATGGCGAACAACTCGATGTACACCTACGAACTCTCGCCCATCGCGACGGTCATCGAACAAACACTCGTCAAGCGCATGTGTGAAATGGTCGGTTTCCCCGATGGTTTTGGGACCTTTACCACCGGAGGTTCCAACGGGAACATGCTCGGCATGCTGTGCGCACGAGAACGACTGATATCGGGTTCAACCAAACGTGGTTTTGACGGCCGCTCAACCGTAATCTTCGTGTCCGCAGAGGCCCATTATTCGGTGCTGATGGCCGCCAACGTCATCGGCATTGGCCACCAAAACATCGTTAAGGTCCAGTGCGATGTACACGGCTGCATGCGTCCAGACCGTCTTGAAGAAGAGATTGCACTGGCGCGAAAAGAGGGCATGAGGCCGCTGTGCATTGTCGCCACTGCAGCAACAACCGTTCGCGGTGCATACGACGACATCGACGCGCTGGCCGACATCGCCCATCGGGAAGGTCTGTGGCTCCATGTTGACGCCGCTTGGGGTGGCACCTGCTTGTTCTCAAACGAGCACCGTCGACTGATGGACGGTGTTGAGAAAGCCGACAGCGTTTGCTGGGACGCACACAAAATGATGGGCGTGCCCCTGATATGCAGTGCGTTTCTGGTGAAGGAACCGGATGCTCTTCGCCGGCTTCGCGACCACACGAACGTGGCGCATTATCTGTTCCATGCCGACGCAGAACTGGACGACCTCGGCCGCTATTCGCTGCAGTGCGCTCGCAGGAACGACGCTCTGAAACTCTGGATTGACTGGCGAGCGCGAGGCGATGCGGGGTGGGCTCGCATGGTGGACGAGCGCATGGCCGACGCTGACCATCTTCAGCGGAACATCGAGGCGCACCCTTCCCTCGAGATGATGTCCAGTCGCATGTGGACCAACGTATGTTTCCGATACACGGTATCGGACGACGAGGTCAACCTGAACACGCTCAACACCGAGATACGGAATCGACTGATTCAGGAGGGTTCGTTCATGGTCAGTCGCTCAAACATCGGAGACGATGTTGTTCTGCGAATGATCGTCGCAAACCAAAACCTCGACCGAGATACCCTGGACCGCTTTCTGGACCGTGTCGTTCATCACGGTCAAGAAATTCTTCGAGGGCTTCCAGCCGCGTGAGGTCCCCGTTGCCGATGTTTATGTGGCGGGTCGCACAGCCAACCTCCATGGGCGACCACCCACCGGTTCGTACTGCGCTGTACCATGAACACCTCGCGCTCAACGCCAACATGGTTGACTTCCATGGATTTGAGCTTCCGATTTGGTATTCCAACACCAAGGAAGAGCATCTGGCGACACGGTCGGTTGCAGGCTTGTTTGATGTATCGCACATGGGCTCGTTTCGATTCGTCGGGGACGGGGTTCGCTCGTGGTTGGAGTCCCTTGCGACCCAGCGCATCACATCGATTGCACCGCCTCGATGCGCCTACACGCATTTCCTTGACAGCGACGGTTGCCTGATCGACGACATGATCTTCGCCGTCGTCAGCGAGCGTGAAATCCTCGGCGTGCCCAACGCCTCCATGATTGACGTGATGTGGTCCTGGTTCACCCAGCATCTCCCCCAGGACGGCTCGGTTGCGATGGAAAACATCTCGGATGAGACGTCGATCATGGCTCTTCAAGGTCCAAACGCTCGGGGCATCCTCGATGCTGCACTGGGAAGCGGCCAACACGTGGGCCGATTCAAGTGGCGTGCGCTGACCGAGAACGACCTGGGGGTGTCCGGTTGGATTCAAGGCACGGGCTACACCGGCGAGGCGGGCTACGAAATCTTCGTTCCAAACGCCGACGCACCATCGCTCTGGCGCTCGCTGGTGAACCACGGCGCCACGCCGGTTGGTCTGGGCGCAAGGGACACGCTTCGGTTGGAAAAAGGGTACCTTCTATCGGGCGTTGATTTTTGCTGGCCTGCGTTGGCCCCCGAAGGAGACGATGGATTTTTGGCGCGTGATTCATGGGAAACCAACGTACCGTTTGGCCTCGATCTCAACCACGATTTCATCGGCAAGCATCGCGTGGTGAGCCACTCGGAAACCGACGAGCGATGGTGGGGCATCAAGTACACCGAAAAGGGACCCCTCCCTCGTCCCGGAAAGGCGGTCACGTCCGTTGAGGGCGTGCCGATCGGCCGTCTTTCCTCGGGTGCCCCATCGCCGAGTCTGGGCAACATCGGCATCGGTCTGGGCTACATTGCAGGCGTGTCGGAGGGCGATGAGGTCCTCGTTGTGGCCAGTCCACGCAAGTCGGTACGAGCCGTTGTGGTTCGCCCTCCGTTCTACTGAAGGACCTCAAGGACGGGGTTCATGGCGGACAGCCATCGCTGGTGTTCCCGCTCTCCGGTGGCTGCAAGTTCAGCAACGGTGTCTCGCAGCGAACGCAGTGCCTGGCCGACGGATTCTGCGTCCCCCCAAGGTGCGTGGGCACCGATGTTTTCGCTCACAACCACGTCCGCCATCAAGCAGCCAGCGTTGACAACGCTGGGAACACCGCTGGATGCAGCATCGAAAACCTTCACGGGGAGAGCACCCTGGAGAACATTGCCTCGTTGAGGCGAATACATGGCGTACATGACGTCAACGCTCTGCAGCAGTTCGGGGAGCTCGGACTGCGAGAACGCACCGCTGACCTCGGCTTCGATGGTTCCCGCTTCAACCTCGCTCATCAGCAACGTGCGGACTTTTGAAGCGGCGGTTCCGTCCCCAGCAACGCGCAGTTTTGGGCGCTCAAAAGCAGGGATCGTTTTCACCGCCTCAACCAGCAGCTCAAAGGAGCGGATGTCGCGAACACGACCGATGTAGCCCACCGTCCACCCGTTCTCGGGCGGTTTCTTTTCGTCAGCGAACGGTGGAAGCGGTCGATTCTCGACGACCGAACCTTCCAGACCGTGATGGGCCAACCACTCAACGAATCCTCGATGGCCGTCCTCCTGGACCCGTCCGCTCGAGGTGATGATGACGTCCGCTTGCTTTGCACGCATCAGCATGCGCTGCTTCATTCGTCCGCTGACCGCTTTGCGCACCGTGGAGTTTGGTGCCGGAAGACGCACCCACGTGTGCTGAAGATCGTGCATGTCAAAGACAAACGGGACGCCGCATCGTGCCTTGAGGTCGCACCCCACCCGGAGCGTGTCGGCGTCGTGGCAGTACACCAGCGCCGGCGGGTCGTTGAGAAGGGTTCGCACGACCTTCCGCTGGAATCGGCGAACACCTCGATAGGTGCCCACGGTGCCGCCGTAGGCCACAGCGCCAACCCGGTAGCGCATGATTCGCACCCCGTGATGATTCTCGCTCATGGGATGGCGTTCTTCACGGTCAAAAGCGTGCACCGTGACTCGATATCCGGCCTGCTGCATCCAAACAGCGTGCCGCAGAACGCGTGGGTCCGGAGCGCATGCGTTGGTGACCACCATCGCTACTCGGACCATGAACCACCCAGGGGATGTTGGATGATAGGCTGTTCCCTCTTGTCAAGAGAAACGAAGCAATGGATTATGAGCGTCGCGCGGATGGTCCCCAGCATCCCCACCCCGGGGGAGCGTGTACAACGTGGTTGACCAGCTACCGAACCGAGGCCGAGAGGCAGAAATGTTGCAGGAAATGGGCCTTTCCTCCATGGAAGATTTGTTTTCCGACATCCCTGCAGACGTCCGTTTTTCAGGAGAACTTCCGCTTCCCGGCCCGCAATCCGAAGAAGAGATCATCAGCGATGCCCGCCGTTTGCTCGGTTCAAACACCGACATGGGCAGTCGCCCTTCCTTCCTCGGCGCCGGTCTGTATCGAAACTACGTCCCGGCCGCGGTCTTCCAACTCGTCACACGAGGCGAATTCCTCACCGCCTACACGCCCTACCAACCCGAGGTGAGTCAGGGCATGCTTCAGGCCATGTGGGAGTTCCAAACCCTGGTCTCTGAACTGGTCGGCCTGCCCATTGCCAACCTATCGCTGTACGACGGGTCAACCGCCGCCGCTGAGGCGTTGACCTGCGCCGTCCGCGTTCACAACCGCAAGGCGAGCCAGCCCAACACGGTCTACGTCTCCGCCTTGACCCCTCCCGACAAACTCTCCGTCATGCACAACTACTGTCAGGGTGCAGAAATCGAGATCCGAACCCTTGCGCACAACCCTGACGGTACGCTCGACCTCGATGCCCTCAAGGAAGCCGCAGGTTCCTGCGGTGTGTACCTTGAACAGCCCAATCCGTTGGGTGTTCTCGACGAGGGCCTCACCACCGTGAAATCGATCATCGGCGACCACACCGCCCTCATCGTCGGTGTTCAGCCCGTCTCTCTCGGTGTCGTTGAAGCCCCCGGCCATTACGGTGCGGACATCGTGGTGGGTGAAGGACAGCCCTTGGGCAGCCCCGTGACCGGCGGCGGTCCGCTGTACGGTATCTTTGCCTGCTCCAAACCGTACTTGCGACTCATGCCGGGCCGCATCGTCGGTCGCAGCATCGACGTCGATGGGAAGGAGGCTTACTGCCTCACGCTTTCAACCCGTGAGCAGCACATTCGACGACACCGAGCGACCTCAAACATCTGCACCAACGAGACCCTCATCGCCCTCATGGGCGCCATGCACATGTCGCTGCTTGGTCCCGACGGGCTGCGCGACTTGGCCCACCGAAACATGATGGCGTGTCAAAAAGCGAAAGAGGTTCTCTCGTCCACCCCGGGCGTGAATCTGGTTCACGACGCGCCGCACTTCAATGAATTCGCCATCGAGGTGCAAGGTGCCGCAGCCGACTGCTTGGCCTACCTCGACAGCAACGGCATCATCGGGGGCTTGGATTTGAGCCGCTGGTACGAGGACGCCACAAACCAAATTCTGGTGACGACCACCGACCAAACCACGCTTGCAGACATTGAATCCTTGTCGGCCCAACTTGCGTTGTGGTCCACCCACATGGCGGTGGTCGCATGAGTCGTCTGTTTGAACACAACGGCGCAGTCAACACGGGCTACAGTCAGCCTGCTCCACTCGAGTGCGACACCACGCCGACCCTGCCTGAGGGACTGATGCGCAACACCGCACCTCGCTGGCCGCGCCTCTCCGAGCCCGAAATGGTCCGCCACTTCACCTGGTTGTCCAAGCGAAATTTCGGCATCGACACGGGTTTCTACCCGTTGGGGTCCTGCACCATGAAGCACAACCCACGGGTCAACGAAGTCATCGCCCAACTACCCGGCATTGCCGACATCCATCCGCACCAGCCGGAACACCACCTCCAGGGTTTGCTTTCGATTTTCTACGAGATGCAGCACATGCTT
>OCVP010000686.1_pt1 | contig 15046 bp, 23 predicted proteins | sample 1539171 | NCBI WGS metagenome assembly OCVP01 (sample SAMEA51879418, study PRJEB22527) | metagenome
GGGTTAAGTTGTTTAAGTTTTGTAAATGGGCATCCTTGTACGTACCCTTGTGTCCGGTTATTTCGCTTAGGTGTAAACACTGCTCCAGCAACGAACCCGTATTTTGTGCGTAGTACTCCTGTAGTCTCTTCCAGTTCTCTTCTGAGAGTTTGTTCGAGTTCACAGGCTTCTCGTTCATTGAAGTACCATCCATGTTCTTCTTGTTGTTGTAGTATTTGTGCAACCTGATGTTCTAATTTGACCCAATCAGGTAAGGGTGGAAATGTTCGCATAATTTATTTGTAACAATAACGTCTTGTTCGCAATAGTCTTCCATCTCCTTGCTCCATTCTAACCAATCGGCTGTTTCTCCAAAGTTCCCTTTGTATTCGCCGAGTCGGTAGCCGTAGGATTCCAGAGAGTGGCGACCATACAGCTTAGGTGGCATACCCTTCGGTTTTGCTTTACGATCTACGTCTAGCATATTTGGATGGTATAACCTTGATAATAATAATGTATCTATAATACGTCCCTTTGGTTCAAAGAAAGGGTATAACTTCTTTATCACTGGAATATCAAATCCAATGATGTTATGTCCAATAATAGTGTCAGCATCCATTAGATATGTAACGGCTCTGACTATTGGTTCATCTCCTCCTATATCATTGTATCTTGTAGTCTCACCTGTCTCATAGTCAAGTGTAACTATACAATGTATTTCAGTTTTGCGTGCGTCTAGAGGTGTTGTCTCCAGATCGAACAGGAGGGTGATAGGTTTTGTCTCTAAATTTTGCACGTTGTTTATCTTTTTTGCTAGGTGGGTTTGGTCGGTGCAACTCAGAAGTCTGAGCTTGCGTCGAAAATTGGTGTTGTCTCAGTTTCATTGTCCTCGTAAAATTTACATGACGCTAGGTCATAGGTTAATCTTGTAGCGACTCCAACCTCTCCTGAGTAACGGTTTTTAAGAACTCGCAAAGTTGTTGTGTTGTTGCTATCTTCGCTTTGTTGGTCTCTCTCCAGAGCGATGACGCTATCGCTGATTTGAGAGATCGAATGAGAGCCTCGTAGTTGTCCGAGGGATACACGTCCTCCCTCCTCGTGCGAATTACTGTCACTGTTTGACCTCCTTAAATGTGATACTAAAAATAATGTGATACCTGTACGTTCTACTAAACTACGTAGTCTAGTCATGGTGGAATCTATCATTCTTCTTTCATCACCATCAAGTCCTGATAGTAATATACTGAGGTGGTCTAGGAATATAATACGACATTCCAATCCACTGGCAAGGTATTCGATCCTGTTGTAAATAACATCCGGGTCAAAACTACCAAAGCCATCAAAAAGAAATACGTTCCAATTAGCAAGCGTAGCATCAAATGCCTCCGTAAGTTCTTGTTCTTCGTGTTCTCCGATGTGGAGTGCTTTACCTACAGCAGCTGACATCAAGCCAAGTGCTGTACGTTTTGTGTTGGACTCCAGCTCCAGTATACCTACAGTCTCTCCTAGTTGACATAGGTGAGATGCTAGGTCTCTGACAAATGAAGTCTTACCACTACCTGTACCGGCAGTGATGGTTATAAGTTCGCCATACCTGATGCCATGTAACTTATCATTCATACCCTGATATGGGTACTTGTGGTCACAGGCTTTAGTTGGTTCAGTTACTACATTGAGTAGATTCTTACCATCTATGATTCCGTCTGGTCTGTATGGCTTTGCGTCCCAGATGGCTTTCCTGATACTATCAGCATCTCCAGCTTGGAGAGCGTCTGAAGCATCTTTGTAATTTTCCAATCGAGCAACCTTAACCCTGCCGGATGGGAGTATTCCCGAGGCAAGTTCAGTGGCCTGACGCCCTGCTTCGTCGTTGTCGAAGAAGAGGACGATCTCTTGGTATCCCTGTAAGAATGGGATTTGCTTTTGGAGGTCTTTCTTGGCTGATGCCGCACCATGAGGTAAGCTGACCATCGGCCAACCTGACATAACCTCATAACAAGAGGCAGCATCTAGTTCTCCTTCAGTGATAACAATTCGTTTACCAGTTGTAGGAAATAGGTGTTGACCAAAAAGCGTGTCTGTAGACCCTCCTTCGTAATGGAAGTCTTTTGACTTAGTTTTGATTTTAAAGCCAACAACTGTCCCATCTGCTCCGTAATATGGGAAACGTAGGGTGTTACCGTATCTGTATATTCTGTAGAAGTTGTTGGTTGCTTCGCTGATTCCTCTTTTTCTAAGGGCTTCTGCTTCTCCGAGGAATCTGACGTTCGTTTGTTTGTCATTGTTCATTCGTGTATGGGTGTGTGTCCAGTCTTCTGCTGGTGTATATGTGTTACACGAAAAGCAAAACTTGTGACCATCAGAGTAAACTGAGTTAGCATCTGACGAGCCACAGTTAGGACATGGTTCGTGTGCCACAAATTCGCTTTCTTCATTCATATTAACCAATCTATGGGGATTGCGTGTGCACTTGCCCACTTGATGCCATGCTTTTCACACCATTGGGCATAGGTTGTTTTGGATTTCTTGCTGATCTTATTGAAAGGAGCTTGAAATACCATACGCAAATCAATGTCGGGATTGTCTCGCATGACCGCCTTGATCTTGCGTCTATCTTCTGCGTCCCAGTAGCCTTTAGTCTCTAGCATTACACCGTTGACTAGGCAGAAGTCAGGATTGTAGTGGTGCTGTATGGTGTATGCAACCTTGTGAGTCTCATACTCATACTTAGCACCTACCTTATCCAGTATCTCTGCGACGCTCTCTTCTAGCTTAGACCTAAAAGTCTTCTTCTTCTTCATCTAAGCTGTCTACTACTACTGTTTCTGGGTTTCTTGTAACAGCTGTTGCAGTGAAGCCTTCAGTTTTACCGAACATGTCAGCAACTGCTTCTTCATCCATGCTATCTGTGTCTACAGCAGCACCTTCTCCTACAGCAACAACTTGTACGCCAAGCAGCTTAAGGCTACTTCCGTAGGTAACACCATCCCTGAGTATGTATGGCTTCTGAAAGAAACCAAGCTTAACTGTTGATCCACCATATAGTGGTGTCTTCTTATCAGTGACTGGTGTGCCTTCTGTGTCAACGACACCGGGTCTCTTGTCTTCTCCCCATGAGAATTTGATTTTGTATTTACCATCAGCTACCTCCTCCCATGGTGTAGGTTTTAAGGTGGCTCTCTTTGGATTCTTAAGTTTGCTTTCAGCCCATCTAAGGACTTCGGCTCTTTCTGTCTCGAGCTTGTCAATTACATCTTCGCCAACGATAGCAGCGAGTGAGTAACCGAACTTGCCGGGTTCAAGTATGGCTTGGAAGCCTTCTAGTTTAATCTCGTCAGTCACGTGGACGTTTTTAGGCATCAGTTTTGTTCTCCTTGTGGTATGCGTCAATCTTAGACTGGATGTCAGTCTTTTGTATTGTTAAGTAGTCAATCCTTTCGTTGATTGCTTTGAGTTGTGCGTGGTATTGTTCATGTTTAGCCTTCTCTATGTCCTCTTTTGCCACGACGTAGATCTCTGTTGGTGCAAAGAAACTACTAAAAAAAGAACTAGGTGAATAGAAAGCCTCTTTATAAATGTCTATTGTCATAGTTAACAGAAAAAATAAGTGGATTCTATAACCGTTTCTGGTTGTAAGTCGCCAATGATAGGCGGTTCTGTCTCTGCTCCGACATAAAGAGCAAAGGTCTTGAGGTAGTCATGCTCTGCAAAGAGGTGCATGTATGTCTCCCTTATTATAGCACTAAGTTTACCCATATCGCAAGCCCTGCTTAACACACTGTCATGGATTAGTGCGATTGGCTGATCGAAGCTACGCACAGCTAGGTGTAAGAGGCTTGCGTCTAGACTATGGATAAGGTTAGGTGCAGTAGCAGCCTTGTGCCTGTTGATGTCGACCTCCTTCCCGTCTTCTACTGCGACGGATAAGTCACAACGACCTAATAGTTGTAGTTGTATACGTTCTACTTTCTTTTTAAAGTACCGCTGTCTAACTACGAAACCAGAAGGGGTCGTCCATTCTATAAAATTTTCGCCACGTTTTATGGCAGCACCTACCTCAGTCTCTATCCATCGCATAACTGACATCGGCCCGGGCACAACTGCGTGCATAGCCTGACGAACTGATTGAACGATCTGAGTTAGGTCATCTTTGTCTACATCTACACCCTTCTCTTTGAGTGCATCTTTGATGTATGATCTATTAGAGTATGCCTTTGCATTGTAGGGTATAGTCATAACTGTGCGTTTCACACATTTTCTATCCCAGACATCTCTGTACTTGATTGGTATGTATGGACTTGCAACTCTTGCAACAACAGCATAGGCATCTTGTGGCTTATGTGATGGTACAACATTGACAAGTTGTGCAGTGGACTTATCCCTTGCTAACCCTGCTAGTATCTGTAAACCAGAACAGGTAGCATCAGTTGCCACAGGTAACGAGGTGGTGTTACGTTCCTTGAGTATTATACATTTGTGGAACTCTTCGCACGCTGCCAAGAATAACCACGGCTCGTCTGCTGCTTCCCAATCGCCAAGATTAGCGATAGGATCAAGTGAGACACGTGAGATTAGTGACCAGTTATTAGCTGTCCAATCTAGTCTCTCTTGCATAGTAGCTTTATCTAATCCGTAAGTTGTAGCTACTTGAAAGGCAAGCCAATCCTCTGCATCCTCGTTCAAGGCGACAGCATCAGCGAAAAGTAACAATGACTTGCCGAAGTCTGTGTCTTGTGGTGTGAGAAATGCAGGGATAGGGTAGGCTCGACCTCTGTAATCAAACGACCACGGAATGTAAAACTCTCTGTCTTTGAAGCGTGCGACAGCCTCCATAGTCATTCGTGTGCGACAGGATCTCTTGAACTCTGCTGCTCTCTTATTCATTACCTCAGCCGCTTCACGTCTATAGCGTTTACGAGATTCCTTGTTCTCGGCTATGTCGACAGGCTTAGGAGGTAAGTCATAATGTACGATAGGTAAGAATTTACCAACACTTACTCCTCTCTTCTCTAACAACTCCGCAGTACGGACGATAAATGGATTTAACCTGTATCGAACTTGTTGTATCTTGTTCAGAAAAGCAAGTGGGATTTCCCCCTGTATAAGGGCGTGATCGCCTCTTCTGACTAGCTCATGACCTTGCATGACTTCATTAAGTATGTAGCCACCCGGCTCAGTGTTTGTCCAATCCTTTGGAGGCACGAGCATCGGCCACGCAAGAGGTGAAAATAACTCTGCATTTGCCATGACCTCATCCTTGATGTCCATAAACTCAGCAGTTGGTGATATAAATACTGTAGTCTTACGACCTACTCGTTGTCTGTGCTTGTAAAACCAACCACTTGACTCCATAATGCAGTCGAGTAACCATCCGCCAAGCTTTGTACGTATGGATGTACCCCACGCTACCCATGGTGTTACATTATATCTGTTCATTAGCGTCCTAATTACTACGAGTTTCTGTTGTGTACCACAAGCTTTGTGCCAGTAATTGTCCTTGAGAGTCTTGAGTAGTGCTGGTGCATGGTATTCATAGTGTCGCATCTGACATTCATCCTCAACAGCCTTGCCAATGGCACTACATATATTTGTAGCCTTGTTGCAACCATCTTTGTAACCAAATACATTATCAAATGTAATCTTACAAGCGATAGCAGCAGCAGCGAGTGCTTCTATTGTAGATAGGTATTGGTGTATATCCTTGAAAGCAGCACCGTATTTACCTTGATGTATTTTGGTATTAGTATCTTCTATACGTTTTACAACGTGTGGTAACAGCGTGTCGATACTACTCACGCCATATATACTTGCTGACGAATAATTCTGTTGTTCTAACTTGAATGTCTGGTCACGCAACCTCTTCAGACCTTGACTGATCTGTGATCTCTCTAACTGTAGCTGTTCCGTAATCTGGTCTTGTGTTATATCTGTCTGATAACTCATCTCTTATCTGTGCAAGTAAGTGTTTCTCTATCTCCTCGTAATGAGGGTGGTTCTTATCAAGCATATCATATGCCTGTTTGTGATACGTATAAACGTCATCACTCGGGATTAATTTGTTTCTTTTCATTGTCTGTAAGGTATTTTGCGGGTTTCATGTGTTGTATAAAGTCATGCCCTGCAATAATAAACTCTTCTTCCTGTTCAATAATCAATTTTGCGACCTTTTTCCTTGCTGATGCGTGCCGTTGATACACAAATTCCTTGATTTTACCAGTTTTACAGTTAATTGTACGTATTATACAGTCATGTGAAGCTGGTATCTCCCAGCCGTCCATCTTCCATGACATAAAGTCATCAAATGGTATGCTCTCAAACCATTCGGCAGGGCATTTTACAACTCTATCATAGTTGTTGGGAAAGTATTTCTTTGTCATAGGGTCTGTAACGTCTATTAGGGTTTGCGTGTTTGTCAAGGTACACGTCCTTGAGAGTAGTGTTATACCACTCTTTTGCCATGGTGTCAGCACGATATGCTGCTTCCATGTCATCTTTTGCCATGAGGCAGAAGTGTTTGCCGTTGTCTGTGTCGGCACAGTAGTAGCGATATAGGGTCATGATTGTGAGTGGGTGAGTTTTTTTATTAATGTTTTAGTTCTTTTGCGTGCAGCCTGTATCATACGAGGCTTTTTCTTGTATTTGGGCAGTTTCTTGCTGTGTTTCTGCCAGTTTGGTGTTGTTGTCATAGTTCCAATGGCGGATTACACCGCTGATAATGAATACGTTTGTGATTAGGTAGGTGAGTAGTATGATGGTACGTACGACAGCTACAACATTGTCATAGTCACGTGTCTTGTCATCTGCGAAACTGCCAAGTGCGTACTTCCATATCTTCCAGATCATTTTGCAATGTATGGGTATTGTTCATCATCAGGATAATAGAAGTCAACTAATGCGTACTCGTGCTTATCGCAATGTCTTTCTGCATAGAAGTTGGCATCTGTATTACTCCTGATTACATCTGCGTCAACGTCGACCTTTATGAGCAGATATAGTGGTTTAATCATAAGTACCCCGCTATTTCACAGCCGGGCTCGTCGTAGAACCACGAGATGGATACGTCAGGATACTGCTCTCTGAGTGCATGGCATATAGCTTCGGGTGGAGCCCATGCTGTGTTAAACTCGACCTCCAAGTTCTCAGGGTCGTCATCTGTAACAGTTACGTCGTATGCGTCCCACTTGGTATCCCAGTTCTGTACACGCCAGTCATACCATCTGTCGTCTTGCTTGTCAGTTGATTTGAACCTTAACGACTTGCCGTATGCTGTGTCAACGTATTGTGGTAACTCACCAACCTTGCCCAATGGTTTATCCCATGAGTACTTTTGTACATCTTTAGACATAAGTGGTGTGTTGAGCCAGTCAGGTTCTGGTATGATCTGTGTGAAGCACTCCTCGTCCTCAAAGATCTTCTTGATCTTGGCAATCTGGTTACTAGACTCGTCGCCATCACTATGATGTGCATAGAATGTAACCCTGTTGTGGCAATGGTTTGGCATGTTTGTATCTCCTCTATATAAATTACGTGATGCAGAGTAATACTGGTCGTACAACTCTGCTGTTGTGATACGCATTACTTGTTGTATCTTGCTTGTATTTTAACATAGTTTTTGTTGCTTTGTCCTAATTCTGGGTCATCTGCAATCATTATTAATACTTCTTGGATATAAGCGTTCTCGTCTGCTGATATACCTACGATTCTGCCTGCTTTGCCCTTTGCTTTAGGTGCAGCTTTTGGCTTTACAAGTTTAGACTTAACAGCTTTGACTGCTGGTGCGTCCTTCATAGCTTTCTCTGCATTTGCAATAGCTGCGTCAATCTTAGCTTGTTCGTTAGCTCTCTCCTCTGGTGATGTAGAGAAGTCAAATACTGGTAGTGATGTTGTCATTGTTAATAGGTGGTAATTGTTTACAAAATATCAACAAGATGACCTTGCTGATAACGATTCTACGGGGAGTCGAACCCCGACCATGTCCGTGACAGGGACACGTTCTAACCATTAAACTATAGAATCAGTAAGCGGCAGTGATGAAGAAGCCTAAAAGTGCTACTATGTGCCGCTGATTGGGACTTACAGTTAGAGATGGGATTACTATTGCTCTGTTTCAGCACTACCATGTCAGGTTTGCCCATACATCACACAATGAATGATGGTTTGCGTGATGGTATGCGTAGGTAGTTGGTAGACAACCATGGCTTGGTGTTGAGATACTTGATGTATGCCTGTATAGTAGTGATAGTCGTATCATACTTGATGTCATCTGGCATAGCACGTGTGAAGTCTGTGACCTTGCGATATGATTGTGACCAAGAGTCGTCGAAGATACGATTGTATATGTCAGCAGCTTCTGCGAGTGGTGCTTGGCACGCATGTATTTTGCCGTAGCGATATGTGTACTCTGATGATAGACCGAAGCCATGTACAATAAGCCACGATAGATTGTGCTGATTGGCAGCAGCCCACTGCGTACATGGATGGTTGCGAAACGCACCACGAGCTGTAGCATATGGCTGACCATTGGTGCGGTGCAACTTGCCTACGCCGTAATACCAGTCGCTGTATATAACTGACAGCATCTGGCAAGTCTCGAGTGGCATCTTGACTATGTGCTTGTCAGGTAAGTTAGCGGCTGATTGTAGTGGGCAAAAATCGGTAACAAAGATATTCATATACTCATTATAATCTAAATATCACAAATTGTCGACCTTTTGTCAGGATTTTCAGATAAATTATCTGGGACTCTCCTTGCATACAGCTCGTCACTCCATTCGTAGTTCTGTGCACGTCTGTATCTTGCATCTGCTTCTTGTACGTAGACAAACATTGCGTCCTCTCGTATCTTGTTAGCTACAAATGCGTCGATTGGTACTTGATTGTCTTGTATCATGTCATACTCGTCCTGAGATATGAACACTTCTGGTATGTATATGTGTGGCATTATGTGACCTCCAGTGGTTTTGCGTTGCCGTTGTGTATAACTCTCTTCTTGAGAGCCATATATGTTTCATGAGGACAATCTGTCCATGTGTCCTTCATAATCATCCAGTCAAATGCTAATAGTACTGGTATCATGGCTTTGTCCTCTATGTATGTATCAAATGGCATTTGTCTCCTCCTTTAATATTAATCTGTCTACTTGTGTGTTGATATTCTCCTTGAGAAACTCGAGTCGTTTGATGTAGTCCTCTGGATAGAATAGTGTAATGTCGCCCTCGTTCTCTTCGACTAAGAACTTAAGTACACATTCGAGTACCAGCTGTCCTTGTCTCATGACTTGCCTCCGTCAATGAGTTGTAACTGTTTCTTTCTGAACTCTAAGTCCATAGCTAGTTGTGCATCTTCTACTTCCTTGTACGTCTTGTCAATAAGATCATGTGATGCTGCAAGATCATACACTACAGTAGCAATGAACAAGTAAACTACGTCTTTGATGTATATCTTTTGTAACTCAAAGCGTTCCTCTTCATCATTGCACTTGTCTTGTGCCTTGTTGTATGCGTGTTGTAGGTTAGCATAGAAGTCATATGCGTATGTGTCATCTAGTAACCAGTGATGTATGTACATGTCATGGTCAGCATAGAACTGCATTGTATCCTTGTATGTTTGATGATGTACGAAATCCTTTTCGTCATGGCTGTGTAAAAGACGCTTAACTTGTACTGGTGTGTACTTGTCCATGATCTCTTGAACAGCAGGGTTATGATGTGTCATGTTAAATAAACTCCATTGGTGATGTAACGTAATGACCTACAGCTTCTTGGTCAAACATGTCCTTGTAAAGCCAAGCGACATCTTCTACCTTGTCTTGGTTGGTAGTATTAATAATAACTATCTTGGTATCTTCTAAGTCAGACTTCCATGTTCCCACTGCGTCTGTAATAGTGTACCCGTCAAAGTTAGAGTCAAGTACCTCTTGGCAATACATCTGCCAGTCAAGGTCTGTGACATAACCGCCGTCTGGTTTGTTACGACCTAGCGTTAAGTGATGTAGCATACTGCGACCTCTGGTTGTGATTGATATGTGTATAAGTTAATGAACTCTTGTGGTGTAAAGAGTAGTAAACCTATAAGTAATGATATAGTTAACATTTTGTCCTCCTAATTATATTATAACAAAAATGAAAGATAAGTCAATAAGTATTTTTACTCAAATGTGATCTTGTCTCGTGATGGCGTATAGATTGTAGCTTTGGTTGTGTACTCGCTAAGCTCGTGGTTGAGTACAGCAGCTGCAAGTGTCTGTTCGTTGGTCATTGATAATACTGACTGGTTAAGTACGTCCGTAGCTTCTGATGGTGTAAGCTCAATGAGTACCTCGTTCTGTGTATCGTCGTCCTCGCATTGCTTGTATTCTAGACCAATAGCGTCGAGTAGCTCCTCGCAATCGCAATCTATCTCAAAGTATATGTCGTATGTGCTACGACCTTGTGGTGGTGTGCGTCTAGCATCTTGTGTCATACTGCGTCCTCGTCCTTGTGATGTGTGTGATGATGTGGATTTTCTCATATATACCTATTATAGCATCTTATCTTGAGACTGTCATGAGATGTGTGGAATCTCAGATAAGTATAATAAGTCGCATGAGACTGATTGTGATGAGTGAGAATCATGAGACTCACCCTACTTTCTTACTCATCTTATTTGTATTACTATTACTTTTTATAAACTTTGACTTGCGTTTATAATTAACAGTAGATGGTAACACAGTATATGTCACTTCTTTACAGTTCTGTTCTAGGTGCGTGATCGAATCATGTAACTGTTTGTAATAATCGTATGATCTCAACATTAGACTGCAAGCTCCAACTGTGCGATTGCGTTAACACCATTAACTTGAAGTCCTAACATTTGTAAATTGATGATATCAAGATCATTTATAGTTTTCTTACCAGTTAGTCTTGTTAGTGCATCAGCATAAACTGGATCTGTAACATAGTGTAATGTCTTACCGAAGGCTGTCTTAGCTTGTGTCTCAATGTTTGTCATGTTTGGAATCTCCTTTTATCTCTTATGTACTTATTATAGCCGTCCAAACTGAGATTGTGTTGAGATTTGAGCAGTACAACACATCTTATTTGAGTCGCACATGATTGTGAGTCTTAGACTAAGAATGATATGATACTGGTACGACTGAGATGCCAACAGATCGTCACACATTGTCATGTCTCATGTTGCGTCCATGTTGCGAATGAGTGTGAACGGTGTACCGCACTTGACGTGTCTTAGACGTAGACTCAGTAAGAAGCCGTCCTTGTTCCGCTGAGACTCACCAGACTCGCTGGACTCAATGAGACTGATCCTTCCTATTGTAACGAGACTGTCAAGGGGGTAAATGCGACCCTGCCTGTACGATAATAGGCTTCACAAATTTATGTTATTTTTTAGGGTAGAGGCGGTTGATCTTATCTTGTTGTTCCTGTTCGGCCTGTTTTACATAGTCTACCATCGGCCATCTGCTGAGTTTCAGTGCAGCCTTATATTTCTGTATATACTTCATGATAGTTAGTTAGAGTAGTGTATTAAGAGTTATCAACTCATATGATAACAAGTAATAGATAGGAGGAGATGTTAGTCTCCTCCATAGGGGCCGAGTCCACCCTTCTCTTCCCCTGTATAAGTGCGTGATCGCTCAACGCCACGTAGGAAGGGGCTTTCCGCCATCTAGACCCTTTGCTTTATCTCTCTGCTCCTTATTCATACCAAAGACCAAATGATTAGCACTACTCTGTGGGTTGTCTATAAAGTCTTGTATAAGTGCATTAAACTCATCCCGCTTTCTCATAGCTATTTGGTCCATTGCACTAATGTGTAAGGCATCTGTATAATACTTCACACCCTGAGCTAGACAGTCTAATCTGTCATCGTGTTTAACTGCGCCCTTCTGTCGGCACATTCTGCTCATTTGGTAAAAGAGCATATAGAGGAGCCTACTTTCAGGTGCACTGTCTTTATTCGAGCTATAGTCCCAGTCGATAACGCTACGATCAACGACAAGACGATGCTGGTTAAGGACAGGTTCAAGGCTGTCAATAATACGATCTTCCTTCCTAACATTCGCTCTGACCTCTTCAATATTGATGTTCTGTTTTGTCTGTATAAGATGTTTTTTAAATAATTCACTTACGATTCCGTCTCCAAAGTTTGTTTCGATAACCAAGCTCGTAACATTGTACTTTTTACAGCCTCTAAGGATGTCGAGCAAGGTATTATCACTATACCCGTCTCTGTACGCTCGCATTTCATGCAAATAGATGATTCCGTTGCGTTGGGATAGATAAGCAGCCGCTGTTTCGTCTGTACCCCTACCGGATGGGTCGACACTGCATATGGTTTCTGTATATTTATCCCATTCTCCTTGCATTTGCATAGGTGTATAGAAATAGTCTCCCGGTAATCCGACTGTGGGAGCATTTCTGATGACATTGGCGGGATCTGAGCACCATATGATGTTTTCGGGTGCAGTATCAGGATTAACGCTAGTAATAATGAGATCAGCCATCTTAAGTGGAAATTTTTCTGCATCTGATAGGCTTGTGTCGAGTTGAAACTGCAACATATAGTTGCTACGACCCATAGATGCTTCACGTTCTAGTAGGTCTTCATTTGTAAATCTGTCGTCTGTAGGAGTCCACTCTTCTGCTCCTTCTTCTATATCTTCTTGTATCTGTGGTGCTAAGAGTCCTTCGTATTGGCTAATTCCTTTTTTTCTTGGAAATCGGGCGGGCCAAACAAACGGTCTATAATTCCGCTCTGCCAGCTTACGATAAATAGTAAAAGTAGTCTGAGGAGTCCCGAGATACATAATACGGCTATCGCTTTTCGGCGTAAGGATGGATTCCGCCTCTGTGCAGAGTTGAAGTAGCTTTTCACGCATTAACTCCGTCATACTGTTGCCCGGAACCTCGATATCGTCTAAAATCATGAGATCTGCTCTGCTTCCGGTGAGCTGCCCAGTGATTCCTACCGACTTTACGCTTGGTGCTTGGTGTGGTGAACAGTTTACGTCGAAACTGATGCGACTCCAGCGAGAATCGTCCGATTTGGGTTGAAGTTGACTTAGCCATGGTGTATCTATGATAAGTTTTTGTAAGAAGATCGACATGTTGTCCGCTCTCTCCTTAGAAGCGGATATAATCATTATTTTACGCTCTGCGTCGTTAAATAACGTCCACAGTACAAATGCTCCTGTAATCCAGCTCTTACCTACTCCACGAAACGCCTGTATCTGTAGACGCTTAGGACCGTGCTGTAGATAGTCTGCAATTGCATATTGTGCTCGAGTAGGACTGGGTAGGTCTAACTCTCCCCACAGTGCCTGTAGAAAGAGTTTAAAATCCTGTTGTAATAGTGCTAAGGTATTATTTACCATATTTTGGTCCCTGATATTCTATAGGAATCTGTACTGAGGTATCTACTTGACCTTCATCGACTCTACGTTTTATTCGTTTAGGTTTTTTAACTTTAATCTTCTGTCTTGGAATACGTAATCCTGTACCTTCACCAGCAGTATCAAATAAACTTAGCTGTTGAGTTTCTTGCTTAAGTCTTTTTATCTGACGTTCTAAAGCTCTCTCAGCCTGTCTGTTTAAAACTATACCTTCCCCAGATTTGCTAGCTTGTAATCTTACTTCTAACCTTTCAATTTGTTGAGTTATTTCTTCAAATCTAGACTGTACTTTTTCTGCAAACTTACCGGGTTTTGCATCTTGTAACCTTCCAAAAGTCTCTGTGTCAAATGCGTCAAGTTTTGCTAAGTATGGTCTTAGTTCTGGATTAACAGCTACTAAATCAAGAGGATCTTCACCAGTTAATGCTCGGTATATAGCTGATTTAACTTGACTTTGATTTGTTATTCCGGGTATTAAACCTATTACCTCGTCAGTAGTTGCGTTTCTTAAAAGTAAATCACCAGCATTATCCATATCTACATAAACATTTTTATATCTACCAGTATCATATATCTGTTTTTCAATAGCAGTTTTTACTTTTGGAAAAATAGAATCTTCAATAACAAGTAAATTTTCTGGATCTCCCGGTCCAAAAGCACGTTTTTTATTCCAGTAAGGTGATCTACCGGGATGTATATGCTCTACATAAACTATCTGTTTTGTATCTCCTATAATCTTTTGCATTAATTCTGGGTCTTCATCAAATAAGCTAAGTAATTTCTCATTTAAAGCTTTATTTGCAGCTTTAGAAGTACCATAAATATCTCTTACTGCACCAGCTTTTCCAGTACTAGGTACATTCCAAGCCGCTCTTTTTGACGTAGCTTTTACAAGCTTATCAACGTCCCTTGCGACATAAGTTTTGTTACTTGCAGACCAGTTAAAATATAACTCACCCTGTGTACCGTCTGGTTTAGTGTAAGGCAGTCTTCGTGTACCTCTGTATTGACTGGTAGGTCTTTTATTAGTCCACTTTGGTATATTACCAGCTAATCCTTTGTTATGAAAAGCCTCTAAATCATCTATAATCTGATCTGCTTTAAGAAGTGTATCTTCATCTAAAACAGCAAGACCGTCCCTTTTTGTAAAATTAGCAATAGGAGTTTCAGTCCTTAAAAGACTTTTACCGTAATCACCTCTTTTAGTAAAACTAAGTTGTTGATAGCCTGTATCTTCTGGATCTATACTTTTAAGTAATCGCATTTTTAATCCAGCTTGTTGACGAAGTAAATCATCTGTAGCTCCAGATATAGGTTTAACTGCTTTACTAACTTTTTTAGCTTTACTTAAAGCTTTAACTGCACCGCCGTATGGTATAAATGCAGTGCCTACTCTTGTACCATAAGTAAAAAATCTAGGATCTATAACGTCTTGACGCTCTGCTAGATTACGAACACCACCTACAATAGCTTCTTCTGCCTGACCTATCTGTTTAATTACAGGTAAGTTACCTACAAAAGAAAGCCCTTGAATACCTCCCCTGACAATATCATCGGTGATACCGGGCTTATCCTCAGCGGCATCTGCTATAAACTGTCCAGCTTTTTGCAAATTACTATCTATAGAATCAAAAAGACGAGCTCCTAGTGGCCGGTTCTCTTCTTGGTTCATTTTCT
>OCVP010000687.1_pt1 | contig 15033 bp, 16 predicted proteins | sample 1539171 | NCBI WGS metagenome assembly OCVP01 (sample SAMEA51879418, study PRJEB22527) | metagenome
TTGGAACATTCGCAACAGAAACAGTAGCTTTTGAGGAATGGGATAGGCTTTCCAAAAATCTTTCAGTTATTTTGGATGGTAGGCCAAAATATGTTGAACGTATTAAAAGAAATGGTAACGAGATATACCGTTTGAGACTAGGTGGCTTTGTTAATATTGATGACGCTAGCCGCTTTTGTTCTGCGGTCATATCTCAAGAAAACTGTGTGCCCGTAATAGCAAAGTGAATTAAGAGAATCTCTTAAGTCAATTTTTCTAATTTATGGAATCTTTTATGCAATTACTTGACATCTTTGTTCTGAAAGATCAGCTTTATTAAAGGGTCCGCTAGAGTGAAGTATGAGTAATACACCGAACTTAGAATTTTTTCCAGAAAATGATTATATCGCAGAAAATTCTCCGGAAAGTTTAGTTGTCAATGTAGATGGTTTCGAGGGGCCTCTGGATATGTTACTGACTTTATCCAGAACCCAAAAAGTAGACTTACTTAAAATTTCTATTTCTCAGCTGGCGAGCCAGTATTTAGATTTTGTAGCAAAAGCAAAAGAATTAAGGATAGAATTGGCTGCTGACTATCTCGTAATGGCCGCTTGGCTTGCATTTCTCAAATCGCGTTTATTACTTCCGGCTGATCCGAATGATGATGGGCCAACGGGAGAAGAATTGAGCGCCATCTTGGCATTCCGGCTAGAACGATTACAAGCGATGAGGAACGCTGGCGCTAAATTAATTGCTCGAAATCAACTCGGTAAAGATTTTTTTTCAAGAGGTATTCCTGAAGCTTTAGAGAAAAAACGAACGATTAACTATACATTGAGCCTTCTCGATCTAATGCAAGGATACGCCAGGATTCGTACACGTGACGACTTCAGGCCTTTTAGTGCGGATAGAGAAAGTGTATTCACAATGGAGAGTGCTTTAGAAAGTATGCAAGAGTTGCTTGGATTTTCAGGAGATTGGAACGATCTGATGAGTTTTTTGCCAGAAGAATGGCAAAATGAGCCAAAGAGAGTGAGGGCAGCTACCGCTGCAACCTTTGCAGCAACTCTTGAGTTAGTTAAGTCAGGAGCGGTTGAACTTAGACAAACAGAGACCTTTGCTAAAATTGAGCTCAGGAAAAGGACCACTGAATGAGTGATCGATCTAATAAATCGTTAGCTGAGCACAAGATGGGTGAAATTGACCAAGCCAACCTTTTCGAAGCTCCATCAATCCCTGAACAACAGCGTATGGTGGAGGCAATTCTATTTGCATCCTCTACACCAGTTACGGTTGCAGAGTTAAAAAACAGAATGCCGCAAGGATCTGATCCCGTATTTGCTCTAGATGAATTAAAAGTGCAATATAGTAGCCGCGGTGTTAATTTAGTAAAAGTTGGTGATGGTTGGGCGATGCGCACTAGCGCTGATCTTAGTTTTTTAATGAGAAAAGAGACTATCGAAACTCGTAAATTGAGTCGTGCAGCAGTCGAAACATTAGCTATAATTGCTTACCATCAACCTGTGACAAGGTTAGAAATTGAAGAGGTCCGAGGTGTGGGAGTTTCTAAGGGTACTGTTGATTTACTTTTAGAGATGGATTGGATAAAATTTGGCAGACGAAAAATGACTCCAGGAAGGCCAGTTACTTTTGTTGTTACTCAACATTTCTTGGATCATTTTGGGCTAGAGAGTGCAAAAGATCTGCCTGGTCTTAAGGAATTGAAGTCTGCTGGTTTGCTCGAAAGTACTATCCCAAATGTTAAAGAGACTGGGGAAGGACTCGATAATGAAGAGCAAGATTTATCAGAGAATTTAGATCAGCCTGAGCTTTTTGAAGAATAGAAAAAACTCTTTGTGAATTAAAAACTCAGAAACTTTTCTTGAAGTGTTTTGATAATTTTAGTCCTTGACCTTGGTAATTTGATTTTACCCCTTGACCATATAGTTTTGTAGGTCGATTGGACATTTTTTCATATATCAAACGTCCTACAACTTGACCATGTTCCAAGACAAATGGGGCTTCATGGCATCTTACTTCCAATACGCCACGCGCGCCTGATCCACCTGCTGCATTGTGACCAAAACCTGGATCAAAAAAGCCCGCGTAATGAACCCTGAATTCGCCAACCATGGCGACATATGGTGCCATTTCCGCAGCGTATTCTGGCGGTATGTGAACACTCTCACGACTAACCAAAATATAAAATGCGCCAGGGTCTAAAATTATCTCACCTTGTGAAGTTTTTATCTCATCCCAAAATTCCGCTGGATCGTAGTAATCAATTAGATCTAGATCAATTATTCCAGTATGTGGTTTTGCTCTGTAACCGACTAAGTCACCTTGTGATGGTCTTAAATCTACTGAAAACCCAAGTCCGTCATCGATTATAGCGTTTCCAGGTACTAATTTTTCTTGAGCATGAAGAGCTGTTAAGTCTTCATCATTCAAAGTCGTATTTTTATTTCTAAATCTAATTTGATTGAGCTTCATTCCCTGTCGCACTAATACCGAAAAAGAGCGGGGGCATATTTCAGCGTATAGTTTGCCGCAATATCCACTGGAAACCCGATCGAACTCTTCCCCGGAGTTTGTAATTACTCTGGTTAATAAATCGAGGCGCCCAGTTGAGCTTTTAGCGTTGGCTGCAGCCTGGATATCTTGTGATAAATTTAGCTCTTCGAGGAGCGGTACTAAATAAACACACCCTTTCTCTAGCACTGCACCGTCGCTTAAATCAATTTCATGCATTTTTAAAGATTTTAATCGATCTTCAACTTTTTCGCGGCTTCCGGGCAAAAAAGATGCTCTTATACGAAATGCTTTACCACCTAGTCTCAAGTCTAGGCTTGCAGGTTGTATTTGTTCAGGATCTATTGGGACATCTGAGGTAATTGAACCAACTTCAATGAGTTTCTCTATTTCTTGATTTGGGAGAACTCCGCTCATTTAAAATACTTCCAATATAATTGAAATTCACATGGTCGGGCTAGCAGGACTTGAACCTGCGACCTTCCGTCCCCCAGACGGACGCGCTACCAGGCTGCGCCATAGCCCGCCTTGTTAACATCCTACTTACTGGTTTTTTTTTCATACACAAGTTAAAAATTTTCTTACTTTATTTTTACTTCCATAATGAAATCAAATTTTTCATATCATTCATTATCGGTATAATTTTGTTTACCTGGTCGTAGTTTAAATTCTCAATCTCTCTTAATAAAATTGATGTTGAAAACACTTCGTTCGTTTTCTTTTCGATGGCTTTTGGATCAATTTTCTGATTTTCCGCCTCAAAAAAGTCAAAAAGGCCGGGTTGTTCTGGGACTTTTGGGTTTGAAGTATTGGGGTATTCACTTTTCACAGAAACAAGTTTTTCATTACTTATTTTCTCAATAGGTCTAGCCACTTTTGTCTCGGTTTCTTTATCGCTGCCTATTTCCCCAAGATCTTGGGACACTAAGGGTTTTGATAGTCCTGAAACGTAATTTAGGCCCTTTTCGCGAAAAACTTGTTTCGCACCCTTGATGGTATGTCCTTCAATATGCAGTAGCTGTTTTATCCCACCAATAATCAGCATGTCTTTTGGACGGTAATAACGCCGTCCCCCAGCTCGTTTAATCGGTTTAATTTGACTGAATTTACTTTCCCAAAACCTCAGCACATGAGTCGGGGTAGCTAGCCACTCTGAAACTTCACTTATATTACGAAAAGCTTTCTCAGATTTTGACATAATTCTACAATGACCTTACTTATTTCCCTTCTGACACTCTGTCTTTCATCAAATGAGAAGGTCGGAATGTAAGAACTCTTCTAGGCGGTATAGGCGCCTCCTCGCCAGTTTTCGGATTTCGACCAACTCTGGCGTTTTTCTGACGAATGCTGAATGTTCCAAATGAAGAAATCTTAACTTGCTCACCTGCTACGAGTGATGCACTAATTTTCTCGAGCACGCTTTCTACTAAATCGGCTGACTCGTTTCTGGAAAGTCCAACCTCCCGAAAAACTGATTCACTTAAATCCATTCGCGTTAACGTCTTTTCACTCATTTAATCATCCCCCATTTTTATCTAATTGTAGTGCTCACAAATTTAGTAAGTCAACTTAAATGGGACAACGATAAGAAAAGTTGTTAATTTTTTTTATATATTTAGGTTTACCAGCGTATAACTAGCGATCCCCAAGCGAGCCCGCCTCCAATAGCCTCTGTAACAATCAAGTCATTTTTCTTAATATGCCCGCTTATTTTTGAAACTGACAAGGCGAGGGGAATAGAGGCTGCGGAGGTATTTCCGTGATCCTGCACTGTTGTTAATACACGGTCTGATGTTATACCCATCTTTTTTGCAGTTCCATGAATAATCCTAATATTGGCTTGGTGGGGAACAATCCAGTCTATTTCTTCAACAGAAATACCTGCAGATTTCATAGAGTTTTGAGCAGTAGTTGCTAACTTTTCAATTGCGTGTCTATAAACTTCTTTGCCGTGCATCCTTAAATACCCAGTAGACTGCGTGGATACACCTCCGTCCACATATAAAATATCTTTCAACCGTCCGTCTGAGTTTAAGTCAGACGCCAAAATTCCACGATCATATTTATCTCCTTTCCCATTTTCTGCAGACAAAATGACCGCACCGGCACCATCGCCAAAAAGTACGCACGTGGATCTATCTTCCCAGTCCATTAATTTTGAAAACGTCTCAGAACCGATCACCAAGATTTTTTTTGCTTGTCCCGAAATTATTAGTGCATTCGCATTTGCTAAAGCAAAGACAAAACCAGCGCAAACTGCTTGAACGTCATAGGCAAAACCTTTTACTATTCCTAAATTTGCCTGTACCATTGTAGCAGCGGAGGGAAATGTAAGATCTGAAGTTGAAGTTGCTAGAATGATTGCGTCTATATCATCAGCCTGTAAGTTGGCATCTACTAACGCTTCTTTGGCTGCCAGTGTAGCCATGACAGAGGTGGTCTCATCCTTGTTTGCAAAGTGTCTGCGTTTAATCCCAGAACGACTAGCAATCCACTCGTCGGATGTATCTAAGGTTCTCTCGAATTCAGAATTATCAACTACTCGTTTCGGTAAGTAGTGTCCACAGCCCTGTATCACTGCACGAACCGTCATTGATTATCCTAAACTATTTATCTGTAACATCGTGTACATGGTTATCAATTGCGCCTGCGTATGCAACCCGCGCGGCTACTTTTTGTGAAAAATCATTCTTCGAGAGCTCAAACGCTAATTTAATTGCTGCCTCGATTCCAGTTGCGTCAGCCGAGCCGTGTGATTTTACTACTGTACCATTTAGACCCAAAAATACCCCGCCGTTAACTCTTCTGGGATCGATTCTCATTTTAAGTCGATTTAATGAGGTATATGCTAAAATACTTGCAAGTCTTGATAATGGTGAAAATTTAAATGCCTCGCGAAGTAAATAACCAATTAAACTTGCGGTGCCTTCACCTGTTTTCAGAGCAACATTTCCTGTAAAGCCATCAGTAACTATCACATCAACTTTTGAACCAGGGATATCTCCACCTTCTACAAATCCCTCGAAAGTAAAATTTGCGTCTCTTTGACAGTGCTCAATTTTTGAAAATGCTTCTTTTAGTTCACTTCTGCCTTTATGCTCTTCAGTCCCCACATTAAGCAGTCCAACTCTTGGCTTTGGTATTCCCAATCCATTTCTGGCGTATGATACTCCCATCAAAGCATATTGTAGTAAGTCTTTTGCCTCAGCTCTAATGTCAGCGCCCACGTCCAACATAACATTGAATCCCATAGGGTTGGAAGATGGCCATAGTATTGCAATTGCAGGACGGTTTACCCCAGTAAGCTTACGTAGTCTTAGCATACTTATTGCCATCAAGGCTCCAGTATTACCACAGGACACGCAAACGCTGGCTTTGCCGTCTCTTACAGAGTCAATGGCTGACCACATAGAGGTTGCCTTTCCGTGTCTCACGACGTGGCTAGGCTTGTCCTCCATTTTTATTACTTCACGACTATCTACTATCGTAACTCTGCCTACTAAGGAGCGACGTTTATTTACTAATTTTTTAAGTAGTTCACTTTTGCCATGCAAAAGAAAGTGTATACTGTCATTTATTTTGGCAGCTCGCACTAGTCCTGATACTATGGCAGATGGTCCTAAATCACCTCCCATAGCGTCAATGCTTATAGTTGTGCCTGAATGCACCACCTCCGAATTGTTTTTTACGGTCGTGGTCATGTCGCCTTCCTTTATTAGGAATTAGGCTGCGTCATCATCCAAGTCGATTTCCTCGGTCATGGATATAACTTCTTTATCTCCATAAAAGCCGCAAGATGCGCATATATGATGGGGACGTTTTAATTCACCACAATTTGGACACTCATTAGGGTTCCCAGCCACCAGAGCGTCATGAGCTCTACGATTATTTCGTCTGGACTTTGATACTTTATTTTGCTGAACAGCCATGTCTAAATCTCAGTATTATAGGGGGTTTATCCCAAAGTTAATTATCATCCTAGCGCAATACATCTATTCGGCACCGATATACAACCCAATTTTTCCTATTTTGTGAATTTAGTTAAATTTTATGCTTTTCTTTAAGACTTTAATTTCTCCTTTAGGGTATTTAAAATCGCAAAAGGATTTTGGCTATTTTCTTCTGCGACTATTTGATCATCAATACCTATCGAGCTTGTTACATACTTGGCATTATTTGATCTCGGATAGTCGGGTAATGCCAGGGCAAGAGCCTCTAATGCTATTGTTGATAGATCTAAAGAATTGGTTAATGGCTCTAAGTTCTCGTCTAACTCGAGTTCAACATCTCGTCCGTCATCTTTCTCTAAAGAAGGTATTTCTTCTACAGGTATATAAATACGCTTTATTTTTTCTTCTACACGGCATTTTACGGCTTCTAGCGTCACCACACATTGTTGAAGTGCTGTTGCACCCAATTTACCAGATAGTAACCACTTTTTTTTGCCGTGAGCGCTTATTTTTCCTTTAAAGTCAATTTTTTCAACTGAAAGTAAATCAAGCTGTTTCGCGATCTTAGAGTTATTTATAGCATCGCTTTTCCAATGGAAACTATTCGTCCTTACCGTATTTAAGTTCGCGAATTTTATGATTTTGTCAGAAATTTCAATTTTGGGCATTTATAAATTTCTTCCTTGGTTGTAATGAACATTCAATATGATGTACTTCAAGATAGCGTTGTATTTTAATCAAGTAGGCTTAATTCATGACTGGAATTCTTAAAAAGATTTTAAGTGTTGCTTTACTAGTACTTATTTTCGGTTGTTCCGAACAATATCGTAATCATGGTTACATACCTAGTGACGAAGAATTATCAAGTGTTTCTGTATCTCAAGATGATAAAAATAGTGTTATCGAAAAGCTTGGAACGCCATCAATTGGTGGTATCTTAAATGATGGAAACATTTATTTTGTTCAGTCCAAAGTCTTGAAGAATTCCATAAGAGCTTCGAAACCTATAGATCGGCAAGTTCTTGTTTTAAGTTTCGACGACAATGATAGACTAAGTAATATTCAAAAATTTGGAATTGATAAGGGTAAAATCGTTATTCTAGATTACCGAACCACTCCATCTGGGCTAAAAAATATGTCATTTCTATTTCGGTTATTTCAAAATGTTGGAGGCCCCTCTGCCGAGTCCTTACTACAATAAATAAAGATTGGTTTGACCTGTATAAGCCTGCTGTAACTCCGTTTTAATAGGAGAAACATTGTTGATTTTTTTTCATCCTAAGTTTGATATCGAGCCAGCTTTCAATCCTGTTGATATCGCAGAAGCTCAAGCATTTAGATACAAAGCATTCGGAGTGGTAAATGAGAGTGGGCTTGATAAAGATGAGTATGATCAAAAATTTAATCACATAATTATACGTGATAGGCGACATCGCAAAGTCGTAGGATATTTTAGGTATACTTGTTATAGCTCTGGCTCGCGTATTCAAAACGGCTATTCTGCCGCTCATTATGACCTCAAAGCTTTAGAAAGATTTGATAAACCGGTATTGGAGGTGGGGCGTGTATGCACTGACCCCTTTGCGAATGATCCAGATATATTGCGATTAGTTTGGGCTTATTTGGCACAGTTCGTTGAGAAAAGAAATATTGTTTTTGTATTTGGTTGTACTTCATTCGAAGGAACTGATTATAAAAAATATATTGATTGTTTTGCCGTTCTTCGAGCGCGATATTTAGGTCCAAAAAATCTGTTACCAAGTGTAAAGTCACAATCTGTTTTAAAATTTGCAAAAAAACTTCGGTCGGAAGTTAATTTAAAGACAGCAATGATGAAGATGCCTCCGCTATTACGTGCTTACCTTTTGATGGGGGGGTGGGTAAGCGATCATGCTGTTATAGATAATAAGTTAAACACGCTTCATGTTTTTACAGGCTTGGAGGTGAGTAAAATACCACCTGCAAAGAAACGGTTTCTACTGAAGAAACCTTGACCTGCTAATTTTTCTGAATTAGTTCAATATGTTATGAGTCCCCCTTTAATCCAGTTGAGTGAAGTTAGCCTTGGTTTTGGAAAGCATGATATTTTCAAAAATATAGATTTGGTTTTGAACAAGGGAGAGCGCACATGTCTGGTTGGTCGAAATGGGTCTGGTAAATCAACGCTTCTAAAACTGATTGCTGGTAAAATTGTCCCGGATGCGGGTCATGTTGCTGAGCAAAAGGGCATTCAAATAAGTCTTATGGAACAGGATCCGGACCTATCTTCTTTTTCTACTTTAGGAGATTTTGCAGCAAGCAAATTAAGTAGTAATGAGATTTATAAAATTGAGGCGATAAGTAATGGGCTAAAGTTAAATCTTAGACAAGAGGTAAAGTTTGCGTCTGGTGGAGAAATTAGACGAGCAGCATTGGCGAAAATAATAGCAGAAACGCCAGATTTGATGCTTTTAGATGAACCCACCAACCATCTAGATATTGAAAGTATTCAATGGCTCGAGAGACTCTTGAGAAATTTAAAGTGTGGAATTGTGATAATTAGCCACGATAGAGCATTTCTTCGAGCAGTATCCAAAACCACTTTATGGTTGGATAGGGGAATTCTTCGGAGAAATGAGAAAAATTTTGCTAATTTTGAAGATTGGCGAGATAAAACTTGGGCTGAAGAGGATGCACGTAACCATAAATTAAAGCGACGTATAAAAGAAGAATCTGTATGGGCCGTCGAAGGTATTTCTGCAAGACGCAAAAGAAATCAGGGTAGGTTGAAAGCACTGAAAGAGCTCAAGCTTGAAAATGATTTGCAAATAAAACGTCAAGAAACTGCAAAAATGTCTTTTCAATCTGGTGAAATTTCTGGCCGAAAGGTATTAGAAGCACAATCTATCAGTAAAAAAATTGATGGAAAGCCAATATGTGGTAAATTTAGTGTCACAATTTCTCGTGGAGAGCGGATTGCTTTAGTTGGAGCAAATGGCGTCGGAAAGACCACACTACTAAATATTCTATTTAGAGATTTATCTCCCGACGAAGGGAGTATTAAGAGAGGTACAAACTTAAGTATTGCCAACTTTGAGCAGGATAGAGGTAGTCTGAATATGGATGCAAGTCTACAGGAAAACTTGGCAGGTGATCCTGAAATTGCACTTCCTGGTAGAGCTGATCAGATGCTAGTGAAAGGTATACCCAGACATGTTGCTGGGTATTTAAAAGAATTTTTGTTTGACCCGAGTGCTTTAAGGGCACCAGTGCGTTCTCTTTCTGGGGGTGAAAAATCTAGGTTAATTCTTGCGAAACTAATGGCTAAAAAGAGCAATTTATTATTGTTGGATGAGCCAACCAATGACTTGGATATAGAGACACTAGATTTATTGCAGGAAATACTTTGTGATTACGACGGTACAATTATTCTGATTAGTCATGATAGAGATTTTGTTGAGCAGGTGGCAACTCGAGTTTTATTTTTTGAAGGAAATGGTAAAATAATCGATTTTACGGGGGGTTACAGATCATACTTAAACAATCGTTCAGTGGATAAAAGCCGAAAAAATACTGATCGAAAATCCGTAAAGTCCAAAACCATGATGGATTTGCATGCAAAAAAGAAGAATGTAAATTTATCATTCACAGATCACCATAGGCTGAGGGAGATACCGAGAGAGGTTGAAAGGCTTGAGTTAGAAATAAAAAAATTAGAAGATTTCTTGTCGATCGATGACCTTTATCTGTCTGATCAAAAAAAATTTGATAAAGCCTCAACTGCGTTGGCGGAACGTGAGCTTAAACTGGATGAAATTATGGAAGAATGGTTGTTACTTGAAGATAAAAAGGGATGAGAAATTGCTACTGTCCTTATAATTTGAGCAGGCCATCTTAACTACTCTAATGTACTTTTTCTATACACTTTTTGTAAATAAACCCTAATAATGAGACGGTAATTACAATTCTAAAAATATGATGAGCGCTTACTAAAGCTGGACTTGAGGCAATAGTCAAAGCAATTAATGACATTTCTGTAACGCCGCCAGGTGCAAAGGATATAAAAAGCGTAACCACGGACAAGTCTGATAAGCTTTGGAGCACTAATACAAAAATGAACGCCAAGATAAGCATTGTGACTACCGACAATGCTGATAATCGAACTGCAATGAAAAGAATATTTTTATCTATCCCATAAAATCTTGCGCCCAGGCTGGTTCCGATTACGACCTGTGCGACTAAAATCAGTATATTGGGAAGTTGAATGTTAGTATCTGTGCCCAAAGTAACAAAAACTGTTAAAAGCATCGGGCCAAACAAGTGCCCAGCAGGTATCCTTAAGCGCGATCCTAGACTCAAGCCTACAATTACTAAAAAAAAGATGTAAATTAGGTCAGTTAAAGTGATCGTTGCATTTTCTTGTATGGTAATTCCGGCTGCACTACCAACTGGAGCTCCAAACCAAATTGAAATTATGATTGGAACTAGAATTATTACCAAAATTATACGTAAAAATTGCTGAAGAGTGACGATTTTTATTTCTCCGCCATACTCTTCAGACATCGCTATACTCTCCATTAATCCACCGGGCGCAGAGGAGAAAAATGCTGTGGCTCGATCATATTTTCCAAACTTTGTTAAAATTTTATAGTTCAAAAAATGGGCGCACCAACTAAAAACAATTAAACCTAATAAACTTGGTAGATAATCGGTTATCTGAATTATCAGATCAGCAGTAACCTGTAATCCAATCATTACGCCAATTATCGCCACAAAGTAATTTCTGAATTTTTGTGGGAAAGTGTAATTTGCAGGAATTATTTTAGTTCCAAAATTAATTGACCATACAGCACACATTAATAATGAACCTATCATCCAAGGCAGTGGCATTAGGGTTTTTGATGCTAACCAGCCGGCTGATCCTCCAAGCGCTAATAAAAACACCGTATATAAAAGGCTTTTCCTCAATGAAATTCCTTTGTTAAAAATTAGCTTTACAGAAAATACCATTCCTAACGCGGAAGACTTTTATTTTTCTCTATCGTATTTTTGCAGAAACTGAAAGAAGGATAACGTGTCAGGGTGGTTATACTCCAGAGCAAGAGTGTAAGCATTCACCATGAAAAAACAGGCCTTGTTTATATTAGATGTTGTATATGCTGCTTTAGCGTATAACTCTGCTAATTTTACTCCATCATTATTCTGGTGGGCAGTTAAAATTTTTTCCTCTAAATCGATTTTAGTTTTTTTGTTTGCTTCCATTTTGGACCTCATTAGCAACCCAATAGTGAAAACAATGAGTAGGATTATCCATTGCGGGTGAAAATCTACCACCATCAAAATTTACCGCGTGACGTCCTCGTTGCATGCCCTCGACGACTGGAACATCTTCCTCGAAAACTAGCTTCCATTGTTTCATATTTTGGAGCCGCAATTGCTTCGGAGTGTTTTCCTTAGAATAAAATAGGTGAATGTGTTCATATGTTTTTTCAGGACCATCTGGTATTAGGATAATTACAAACGCATGATCCCTGTGAACACCCAGTAGAACATTAGGATAAACTGCAATGTATTCAGCGGCAGTATCCCATTTAGCATTTAATTCAGCAAAATCAGGGAAAACGTTACCGTTCCCACCTTTTAGCTGCTGATAAACTGTTGTTCCCTGGCCCGAAAATTTATTTTTGTGCTCAATGTGATAATGATCTTCTAATTTGGAGTAACTGTTCAAGCCAGGGTGCACCCAAGGTAAATGATAACTTTCACAATAATTTTCTACCGCCAATTTCCAATTTGCTGCAACTTCGATCGTAAATGAACTCTCCTTACCTCCGTGAAAAAGGGGTCTGTCGAAGTCTGACCATCTATCTATCAATTCTTTCATGTTGTCTTCAAATTTTGGTGCGTCTCCGGAAAGATTTATCCAAATTACACCCATCCATACGTGGCTTCGAATTTCAGTTAATCCCAATTCAGACCTATCGATAGCACCATGTAGATTTCTACCTGCCCCCCCCACATGAGGTGTGCTGATTAGACTGCCTTCTGTGGAATAACACCAGCTATGATAGGGACATCTGATAGCTCCTTCTATAGATTTCACTCTATCAATAAGTATCATGCCACGATGTCGACAAGTGTTTTGAAAAACTTTTACTTTGTTTTTTTTAGTACGAATAATAAACAAGGGAGTGCCCTGAAAGAAAATAGGCACAGCGTCTCCTATATTTGGAATTTGAGCTGAAACTGCCAGCCCACTCCATTTGCCAAAAAGTAGAATATCTTTTTCTTCTTTAAAAACAGATGGGCAAGTGTAATGTTCATTTGGAAGCCCATTTGCTTCATCTACTGGTAAGCAAACCTGGTTTAGTCTAGCTGTCTTTTCCATTGTCTGGCTCAATTTTTTTATATTGATAAAAAAAGATACTATTTGAGGCTAGCTCAAAACGACACCTGACTAAATTGAAAACGACAATATTTTCAGCTTGTTGTTCAGCCGCGAGACAGAGCTGCTACACCCGTTCTGGCAATTTCTATAAGGCCCAGCGGACGCATCAATTCTGCAAATGCATCAACTTTTTCTGGTGTGCCGGTGATTTGAAAAGTAAAGCTGTCTAGCGTGCTATCTACCACGTTTGCTCTAAAAATGTCCGCTAAACGTAATGCTTCTACTCTTTTTTCACCTTTTCCTCCAACCTTGATCAGAGCAAGCTCTCGCTCTACATGAGGGCCGTCTACAGTTAAATCGTGTACCTCATGAACAGGTACAATTCGTCCTAATTGGGCTTTTATTTGTTCAATAACCTGAGGAGTGCCTGTTGTTACGATTGTAATTCGACTGAGATGGCCCTCATGGTCAACCTCTGCAACCGTTAAACTATCGATATTGTATCCGCGGCCTGAGAAAAGCCCTATTACGCGAGCAAGAACTCCAGCCTCATTATCAACTAATATTGCTAAGGTATGTGTTTGTATTTCATCACCAAAAGTAGACCTAAGATCATAAGCAGAATGCTTGCTAGATCCTTTTTTTATTTTTAATGCTGACATCTGTAACCTACGAAGTAAATTCTCATACTAATACTGCCCCGCTGCTTCCTATGGCGTCCTCCGTTGTCGCTTCTCCCAACAACATTTTGTTATGAGGCTCCCCAGACGGGATCATTGGGAAGCAGTTCTCATGTTTCTCAACTAAACAATCAAAGAGAACCGGACCATCGTAAGACAGCATTTCCATAATAGCATCATCTAAATCTGCAGGATCTGATACCATGATGCCTTTTGCACCAAATGCATCTGCCAATTTCACAAAGTCGGGAAGGGCATCAGACCAGCTGTGAGAGTAGCGTTCACCGTGCAGCAACTCTTGCCATTGTCTTACCATACCCAATCTTTCGTTATTTAATATAAATTGCTTAACAGGTAACTTATATTGGACTGCCGTACCCATTTCCTGCATATTCATCAGCCAACTAGCCTCGCCAGCGACATTAATAACCAACGCCTTTGGGTGAGCAATTTGCACGCCTATTGATGCAGGAAAGCCATAACCCATTGTTCCAAGTCCGCCTGAAGTCATCCATTGATTGGGTTCCTCAAAACCTAAGAACTGAGCAGCCCACATTTGATGCTGACCAACTTCAGTGCATATAAACCGGTCTGATCTACTCCGAGTAAGCTCTTCTAGACGCTCAAGCGCAAATTGTGGTTTAATTGTCATTTTACTATTTTTATAATCTAGACACTTAACAGATCGCCATTCGCCTATTTGGCTCCACCATTTATCGATAGCAGCAGAGTTCGTCTTACGTCCTCGGGCTTTCCACATATTCAAAACGTCATCTAATACGTGTGCAATATCGCCTATGATAGGAATATCAACGTGAATTACTTTATTAATAGATGATGGGTCAATATCAATGTGCGCTTTCTTGGAGCTTGGGCTAAAAGCATCTATTCTACCGGTAATCCGATCATCAAATCGAGCACCGATATTTATCATAAGATCGCAATCGTGCATCGCCATGTTGGCCTCGTAAAGCCCATGCATTCCTAACATACCAAGCCAGTTGCTGCCGGACGCGGGGTAGCACCCCAAGCCCATTAGAGTGGATGTTATTGGGAAATTAGTACCTTTAACCAATTCTCTCAGAAGTTGGCTCGCACCTGTGCCAGAATTAATCACTCCGCCACCTGTGTAGAAGATTGGTTTTTTTGATTGCTCAATTGCTTCAACGAGTTTTGTAATTTGTTCAATATCGCCCTTTAATTTAGGCCTGTATTGGGAGTTTGGTGCTTTTTTATTTGAAATGTAATCACCAGAAGCAAATTGAACATCTTTTGGAATATCAACTAAAACAGGCCCTGGGCGACCAGATTTTGCAACATGAAAAGCTTCATGTAAAATCGGTGCCAACTGATCTGTGTCTTTAACAAGCCAATTGTGTTTAGTACATGGTCTTGTGATCCCAACCGTATCTGCTTCCTGAAAAGCGTCTGAGCCGATCATGAAGGTAGGTACCTGTCCAGTAAGAACAACTAAAGGAATAGAATCCATTAAAGCATCGGTTAATCCTGTAACAGCGTTGGTCGC
>OCVP010000698.1_pt1 | contig 14946 bp, 14 predicted proteins | sample 1539171 | NCBI WGS metagenome assembly OCVP01 (sample SAMEA51879418, study PRJEB22527) | metagenome
TTCCCTTTTGTCTTGTTACATAATATTCATCTTCTGTGAGAAGAGATTTCCATTCTTCATCTGTTTTAACTATCTTTGACATTTTTAAAATTTAAGTTTGAGAGTATTATTCCCAATAATATAAATATAGTTCCAATTAAATGAAATAAAGCAAATTGTTCTCCTAAAAAACTTATTGCCCAAATTGAACTAAATACTGGTATTAAGTGTAAAAATAACCCAGCTCTGTTAGCGCCTATAATTGAAACTCCCATATTCCATGAAAAAAAAGAAACAATACTTGCAAATATGGCCACATAAATAATTATTAAATAATCAGTACTATTATCAGGAATGAAAGTAGAATTTGAAGACTCTATTAAATATAGAGGTATGAGAAAAATTAAACCAATAAATATAAGTACTTCTAAAGTTGCAAGTTGAGAAAGATTTTTATCAATTTTTCTTAATAGTACTGAATACACACACCATGAAAGTGCAGCAATAAACATCCAAATATCACCACTTGTAAATTGAAAAGAATAAAGATTATTTAAATTCCCTTTTAAAATAATACAAAATGCACCAATAACAGATAAGAATATTCCAATAAATTGAAGTAAACTTGTCTTCGTTTTAAATATTAACCATGAAAAACCAATTATTAGAACTGGTGTTACAGAATTCATAAGAGCAGAATTAATTACGAGTGTTGTTTGTAAAGATATATAAGTAAAAGAATTAAAGATTGTTACACCAAGAAATGCAATCAAACTAATTAATAAAAAATTTTCTTTATAATATTTTAAATTTTTTCTTATCTCACTATACGTAAAAGGTAAAAGTATAATAAAAGCCAAAGTCCATCGAAAAAAACTTAATTTAAACGGAGACAAGTCTGTATTATATGCAATTTTACCAGCAAAAAAATTTCCAGACCAAAAAAAAGAGGAGGCAATTAATAAAATAATAGCTAATAAATATTTATTTACCACTATTTATCAACTAGCGTCATTAAAGATGACGTGTCAAATCTATTACCACCATTCTTTTGGACTTCTTCATAATATTTATCAACTATTTTTGTAATAGGAAGATTAGCGCCATTCTTATCAGCTTCATTAAAACAAATTGATAAATCTTTGCGCATCCAATCTACAGCAAAACCATAATCAAATTTCCCATCGAGCATAGTTCTATATCTATTTTCCATTTGCCATGATTGTGCCGCTCCTTTTGATATTACACTAAGAACTTTTTCCATGTCTACATTCGATTTTTTTCCAAAAGCCATTGCTTCAGATAAACCTTGAACTAATCCCGCAATACAAATTTGATTTATCATTTTAGCTATTTGACCTGATCCAGATGGACCTATAAGTTCAACTGCTTTTCCATAAGATGTGAGAACTGGTTTAACAGTATTATAATCTTTTTCATCGCCGCCAATCATAATGGAAAGAACGCCATTTTCTGCACCAGCTTGACCGCCCGATACAGGAGCATCAAGAAAACTCAATTTTTTATCTTTAAGTTTTTGATAATAATTTCTTGCTATCTCTGCAGAAGCTGTTGTGTGATCAACAATTATTGATCCTTCAGTTACTTTTGAAAGAATTCCATCCTCACCTTCCATTACTTCAATAATATCTTCATCGCGTCCAACACACATAAAAACAATTTCAGAATTTTGAGAAGCTTCACCAGGAGTTTTAGCCATGCTACCTTTATATTCTTCTACCCATTTTTCTGCTTTAGCAGTTGTTCTATTATATACAGTTACATTATAACCTTTGTTTTGAAGATGACCTGCCATTGGATAACCCATTACTCCTAAGCCAATAAAAGAAACATTTTTAATTCTCATGAATATTCTCCTAATTTTTCTAAAATTTTTAAATTCAAATCTTCTGAATTACTTACAATTAAATTCTTATTCTTTTTTGTAAAGTCATATTTATTTTTATCAAAATCTATGTCAGCACCACCTGCTTCTCTGACAAAAAGAATACCTGGAATATGATCCCAGGGAGATAGTTTTGATAAAATAGCAAAATTTCTAATCCCAATACCTATATCTATATATTCAAAACCAATGCATCTATAAGAATTAACTTCTTTAAATATATTTTTAAATATTTTTAACCTTTCTTTAAATCCTGGTTCCCAATACTTTGTACTTATCGATCCTATAGTTTCTTCAATTATATTTGCTTCTTTTGTAATAATTTTATTATTATTGATATAAGCACCTTCATTTACAATAGCTGAACACATAATTTTATCTAGTGGCTTATATATCCAAGAACGTAAAATTTTTTCTTTAAATGTTAAGGCTATCATAATTGCAAATTTATCTCTACCATTAGCAAAATTTGTTGTTCCATCTATTGGGTCAACAGTCCAACAATATGCATCTTCATTATAAAAATTTAATATATTTTCATTTCTAGAATATTCCTCTTCACCTATAAAATTTGAAGTAGGTAAAATTTTTAACAAATTTTTTTTTAATTCTTTTTCTGCCTCTATATCAGCTGCTGTTACTAAATCAGATCCATTTTTATAATTAATTTCATCCTCTGATAAATTTTTAAATTTTGGCAATATAATATTTTGACTTACGTTAAAACAAATGTCCTCAATGTCCTCTTGCTTTATATTATCCATTTATACATGCTTCAGTATACATTTCTGCTAGTTTCAATGTGATATTGCCAATTTTACCATTATTAATTTTTTTATTATCAATTTTTAAAATAGGAGTAATAAAACTTCCAGAGCTTGTTAAGAAAACTTCATCAGCATTAATTAATTGCTTTTGGGTAAATTGTTTTTCTATTAGTTTAAGTTTAGTTTTTTTTATAATTTTTAAAAGAGATGTTCTAGTTACTCCTTTTAAAATATCAGAATTAGCTGGATGAGTTATTAAATTATTTCTTTTTATAATCCAAATATTAGAAGATGTGCCCTCAGTTACTTTTCCATTTTGTATTAAAATTGCCTCATATGCGTTTTTCTTTTTGGCCATATTTGCAGCTATAATATTTGGAAGTAAATTTACTGTTTTAATATCACGTCTTTTCCATCGAAGATCTTGGTATGTAATTGTATTTACTCCTACAAATTTTTTTCCAGGTAAATTAAAACTTTTATTTCTTGTGTATACAATCAAAGTTGGGGTTAAATTTTTTTTATATTTATGTTCTCTAAATTGAATACCTCTTGTAATTTGTAAATATATTATACCATTTCTTGTTTTATTTTTTTTTATTAGATTTAGAAAAATATTAGTTAAGTTTTTTTTATTAATTATAAATTTGATTTCTAATTCACGAAGAGAATATTTTAATCTCTTAAGATGAAAATCTAAATCAATTAAATTATTATCTAAAACTGCGATAACTTCATAAACACTATCTGCAAATTGTAATCCTCTATCCTCAATATGAATTTTTGCTGATTTAAAATTTACAAATTTGTTATTTATATAAGCAAAATTTGGCATTAAATTAAACTTTTGATAAAAGTTTTTCTAGTTTTTTTATGCAGTTTGTTTCAGCAAAAAAAACAACATCATCATTTTCTTTAAAAACAGTTTGGCTATTAGGGATTATAATTTTTTTATCCCTTACAATAGAGCCAATACGTATACCTTTTGGTAATTCTAATTCTTTAAGATTTTTATTACAAAGAAATGATTCTGACTGAATATCTGCCTCTATTACTTCTCCAAAACCTTCACCTATAGAATAATCGTTTCTTATTTTTACGCCTCTAACCTTTTCTAAAATTTTAGAAATTGTTATTATTTTTGGATCTATGGTCATATCAACACCAATATTAGACAACAAAGATGAATAATTACTATTATTAATCAAAGTTATTGATGTATTGGCTCCTGCTCTTTTAGCTAGTAAGGATGATAGTATATTAACTTCATCGTCTTCTGTAATTGATATACAGTATCCTGAATCTGATATGTTTACCTCTTCAAGTATCTGATTGTCCAAACCATCTCCACATGTCACTGTGATATTTTCTAAATTTGATGCAAGAAATTCTGCGCGTTCTTTATTAGCTTCAATGAGTTCAGTTTTTATATATGTTTCAGAATTTTCAATTAATTGTGCAAGTGAAAATCCTATATTTCCACCACCGATAATCACAGCTTTTTTTGCCTGCAATTCTTGATGGCCAAACTCAGATAACACGTCTGTCAAATTATCAGTTTCCACAACTAGAAAGATGGTATCTTTTTTTTCAATTTTAGTTGAAGAATTTACTGTAAATTTTTGATCACCTCTAAATATAAACATAATGTTAGCTAAATAGTCAGGAAATTTTTCTGATAATTCTCTTACAGATAGGCCTGAATGTAAAAAATTATCCTCACATTTTAATCCAATTAATTTCAATTTTTTATCTGATAATTCAACCATATCTATTGTGCCAGGAGAAATTAATCTTCTAAATATACCCTTAGCAACTTCTTGTTCGGGAGAAATAATTGCATCTATTGGGAAATTTTCATCATTATATAAATTTTTCCAATCATTTTTTAAATAATCTTGTTGTCTTATTCTTGCAATTTTCTTTTTTATTTTAAATAAAGAGTGGCCAATTTGACAAGTAACCATATTCGTTTCATCACTCTTAGTAACTGCAATTAATATTTCACAGTCATGTGCACTGGCACTCTCTAAAACTGATGGCATACTAGGGATACCATTTATTGTTTTGACATCCAAATTTTCAGATACTTTATTTAATCTATTTTCATCTTCATCAATAACTGTAACTTCAAAGTTTTCGCGTGATAGTTTATCAGCTATGCTATATCCAACATCTCCAGCACCACAAATAATTGTTTTCATTGATTAGTTATTCTACTTTTATATCTAGTGATTTAAATTTTCTATAAAGAGCAGTTCTTTCCATTCCTGTAAATTCAGAAACTTTAGTTATATTACCATTAAATCTCTTAATTTGCGATATTAAATAATTTTTTTCAAACTCGGATCTTGCTTCTTTTAATGACAAATCCAGTGAATTATTGGAAGAATTTGACGCAGTTTCATCTCCCATTTGTAAAGCTAAATCATCAACCTCTAACTCTTTTATATTTTGATCTTGGTTAAGTATCAGACTTTTCTCAACATAGTTAATTAATTGAGATATATTTCCAGGCCAATCATACATTTGTAACTTAGTTAAGGCTTTAGAAGAAAATTTAAAATTTAAATTTCCTCCACTTTTTTCATTTAAATAAAAATCAAGGATAGGAAGAACATCATCTCTCCTATCAGAGAGAGATTTAAATTTTATAAAGTCTGTTGAAATTCTATCATATAGTCTTTTAATAAAATTACCTTTTTCAATTTCTATTTCTAAATTTTTCTCAGTAATTGTAATAATTTTATGATTTAATTTAATATCAAGATCTTCAAAAAATTTTTTGTTTTCTAAAAAATTTAAAAGTTTTTTTTGATAAATATTTGGTAGAGTTTCAATATTGAGAAGTATTAATGAATTATTGTTTGATCGATAAAAAATATTTTCATTAATTGCATTTTTATTTTCCGCAAACATATTATCCAATGCTTCATTTGTAAGTTTTTTAAAATCAATTGATATAGGAAGCTTATCTTTATATTGTGAATTTTGATGTATTAAATTTGTAAAATGTTTTTTTCCTGTTCCAAATGGCCCTTCAATTAATAATCTTGAATTACTTGAACTCTGCTCATTTAAATGTTTGTTAATTTTTTTAATGAATTCTGAATTCCCTATTAGTGGTATAGTTTTAATTAAGGTATCTTTTAAATTTTTATTTTCACTCAATAATGATGAACTTTCTATTGCTCTCTTAGTAAGAATAATTAATTTATCACTATTGAATGGCTTTTCTAAAAAGTCGTATGCTCCATTTTTTATAGATTTTACTGCAAGATCAACAGTTCCATGACCACTTATAATAATAATTGGAATATTGCTATTAATTGATTTGAATTCTTGTAAAATTTCGATACCGTCTAATTTACTGTTAGATAGCCATACATCTAAAATAACTAAATCGGGTTTAATTTCATTGAATTTACTAATTGCTTCATCTGAATTAAGTGCAATTGAGGTATTATATTTTTCATCTTTTAAAATTTCTGAAATAAGAAAACAAATATCTTTTTCATCATCTATAATTAAAACTTTATGCATTGTATTCAAAATTAATTAGTGATGTTGTTCCTGCCATATTTTTATTTTTCTCAATTTTTATTTTACCACCATGATCTTCAATAATTCTTTTTACTATAGATAGCCCAAGACCAGTTCCTTTTGTTTTAGTTGTAAAATAAGGCTCAAATATTTTACTCAACATTTTTTCATCAATTCCCACACCATTATCTTTTATTTCAATTATTATATTTTTATCATCGGTAGCCAATAAAACTTCAACTGCTGGATTAGGTATTTTTTCTACAGCTTCAATAGCATTTTTAATTAAGTTACCGAAACATCTTGAGATTTGAAGAGTATCAAAGTGAAAATAAATATCATTTTCAGGTTTAATTAAATTAAGCTTTATATCCTTCCTTGTATTGAAATATAAAAGGTATGCCTCTTCTAAACATTTTGATAGGTTATCAAGCTTAATTTCTGCTTCAGGCATTCTCGCAAAAGATGAAAATTCATCAACTAACTTTCCAATATCATCTACTTGCCTTGATATTGTTTTAGTTAAAAGTGAAATATCCTCCTTATCTGTTTTTGCATCTAAAAATTTCTTTTCTATTCTTTCAGCAGAAAGTTTAATGGGGGTAAGAGGATTTTTAACTTCATGTGCTATCTTTCTTGCTATATCAGACCAAGCAGCATGTTTTTCTGCTAAAATTAAAGATGTAGCATCATCTAGGGCAACAACATATCCCTCAATTTTATTATCATTAATCTCTTTAATGACTCTAATATTAAAATTCCTCTGATCATCATATAATGTAAAATCGTATTGAAAATTTAATAATACTTTATTTGAGGTTTCAAAATTCTCAAATATCTTTTTCCATTCAGGAAAATAGGATAGAAAATTATCATTTATTTTAAAAGTTTTAGTGCTTCTAAATAGTTTTGTTAAAGTTTTATTGTATAACAAAATATTAAAATTTTTATCTAAAGAAATTACACCTATTGTTAAAAGACTTAAGATCGCCTCTATAAAAATTCTTTTTTCTTCATCTTCTTGACTTTTTGATATTAACTCATTTTGTTTATTCTCAATTTCAGAAATCATTTTATTATAAGACGATAGTAATACTTTTATCTCTTGAAATTGATCTGTTTCACTAACTTTAGCATCAAAATTTCCTTCTGATATTTTATTTGCTGATTTGATTAAGTTTGTAATTGGTTTACTAAGATTGCTAGCTAGATTAAATCCAATCAAAATTGCCACTAATATAAAACAAATGGAGAAAAGAACAAATATCATTGAATAAGTTATTTGAATTCCTGAACTTTCCTCTTCTTTCATAGTATAAATTTCAAATGCCTCTTTTGTAGCGCTAATATGATCCCAGATATTGGTATTTAGATTTCTATTAACCTGCATGTAAACATCATTTAAAAAATTTATTTTTTTATAAGCTGTAATAGAATTTTTATTTAATTGAAAAATATAAACACGATTTTGATTAACAATCTTAAATATTTCATTTGATGGCACTGAAAAATTTTTATTATCAGGATCTTTTAAACTTAAAAATATGTTGCCTTCCGTATTAAAAATATAAATACTTGAAATTGTTCTTAAGTTAATAAATTCACTTAAAGCTGTTCTAATTGATTGAATATTAACCTCATTATTTTGAGAAACTTTTAATATCTCTCTCATTATTAACTGAGTATCAGACACAATTTCTGCCTGTATTTCATTTTCATAATTTCTTGCTACAATATTAGAATTTACAACCGCATCCCTTACAGCATCACCATACCAAGTTCTTAATTCTAAATTAAAGAATAATGATGTTATAATAACTAAACCAATGGCTGGTCCTAAAGCCATTGCAGCAAATAAATTTACAAATTTTATATATAATCGAGATTCATCATAACTTTTTCTTCTTCTCACTAAAATCAGAACAATTTGTCTAATAATTATGGATATCAATAAAATGACAAAAATTACATCCGCCAATAAAAAAAATTGTAGTCTTCTTGGATCTTTTACTAGATCGTTATTTGGAAGCATTAAGTAGAATGTGATCGAAAAACTCAATATGATTAAAAAGATTAAAAAATAAAAAGATAATCTTGAAAGATGAATAGATTTAAGTAATTTTGATAGGTTAAACACTGTATACTTTAGTTAGTTTTTAAATAATGATAGTAAAACAGTATAGTATATAAATTAAAATGATGAAAAATGCACTTGTAATTCTAGCTGGTGGAAAAGGAAAGAGATTTGGTCAAAAAATTCCAAAACAATTCTTAAAAATTGGGAATACAAATTTTTTAAATTATTTTATTTCAAATTTAGATTTATCAAACTTCGATATTATTAATATTTCAATAGATAAAAAATATCAAAACACTTACTTTAATCATAAGGCTGTTTCTGAGAAAATAAAAATTACCTATTCAAAACCTGGGCTTACAAGACAAATTTCATCTTTTAATGCTTTAAAAAATTTAAAAAAATTTAAAATTAAAAATGTATTAATACATGATGCTGCACGTCCTTTATGTAGTAATAAATTAATTAAAAGAATTATATCCAAATTAGGCAAAAATACTAATGCAATTCCATATGTTGAATATAATGACAGACAACTAATAAAAAAAAGTAAATTGGAAACAAAAGCAATTAACGTACAAACACCCCAGGGTTTTAATTATAATTTAATATTAAAAGAACATATCAAATATAAAAATTTTGAATTTAATGATGATGCAGGGCTATTACAAAAATCAAAAATAAAAATAAATTTGATCAAAGGTGAAAAAAATAATATTAAAATTACTTACCCAGAAGATATTCAGTTATTTAATTTATACAGAAAGCCCATAACAAAATACGGTATTGGTTATGATATTCATCAAATTGATAAAAAAACCAAAAATGGATTAAAATTAGGGGGTGTTAAAATTCCTTTCTCTAAATTAATTGGTCATTCTGATGCGGACGTTGTACTGCATGCAATTTGTGATAGTATTTTTGGAGCGCTCTCTATGAGAGACATAGGTTATCACTTTCCAAACACAGATAAAAAATGGAAAAATGCAGATTCATCTAAGTTCATTATTTATTGTAGAAATAAACTTAAAGAAAAAGGTTATTCTGTAATCAATCTAGATATAAATATAATAGCTGAAAAACCTAAAATTAATAAATATGTTTCAAAAATGATTAAAAATATTTCAACATTACTTCAAATTAAAAATACCTCTGTATCTATTAAAGCAACTACAAATGAAAAAATTGGTTTTATTGGTAATGGCGAAGGAATTGCAGCCGAGTCAATAGTTCATATAACAGATGATAAAATTAGCTAATTTTTTTGTATCTTTATCTTTTGCTGGATATATTAAATTAATACCATCAGGAACCTTTGCATCTTTTTTATCAATAGTTATTTTATTTCCTATTGTTGAATACAAAATTATTTCTTTAGAAATATTTGTAGTTATTTTTTTTGTAATCTTTTTACTATCTTTATTTTTTATTAATAAATTCTCTTCACACAACCAATCACATGACTCAAAAATAATAGTTATTGATGAATTCTTAGGAGTATACTTAATTTTAATATTTTATGATCAAATTAAAATAATAAATCCTTATGTAACAATAATGTTAATTTTTATTTTATTTCGTTTTTTTGATATATTTAAAATTTTTCCAGCTAACATAGTAGACAGGAAACTTAAATCAGCTTTTGGGGTAATTCTTGATGATTTAATAGCAGGAATATATACAATAATAATTCTTTATATTGTAAATGCCTATTATTAAAAAAGTTATAGATAAATTAATAAAAAAAAATATCTCAATTTCAGTTGCTGAGTCATGCACAGGTGGGCTAATAGCAAACACTATCACAAAATATAGTGGAGTTTCAAAAATTTTCTCTTACGGGATTATTAGTTATTCAAATAAAGCTAAATCTAAATATTTATCTGTTTCAAAAAGTAATCTCTCTAAATTTGGAGCTGTAAGTAAAGAAGTAGCTGAGGACATGATAAATGGTCTGTACAAAAATGAAAAAACAAAAATCTGCATTTCTACAACTGGTATAGCAGGTCCTAATGGTGGGACAAAGTTAAAGCCAGTAGGATTAGTGTATATTGGAATTAAAGTTAATAAAAGTAATTATATTTTCAAGAAAATATACAAAGGGAAACGATTGGACATACAGAGAAAAACTAGAGATTTTATATTTAGCAAAATTAATCAATTAATCTAAAATTTCATCAGCACGAACTTTAAATGATTCAATCATTTTGTTTTCAATTAAAGGAAAAAAAGCTTCAGCAATTTTTTGGTGAAAAAATCGTTTAAATTCAAATTCAACATTAAAATGAATTCTTGTTTGATTTTTTTTTAATGATTCAAAAATCCAATTAGTTTTAAGGTCTTTTAAAGGTCCTTCAATATAAGTTGTACTTATTGAAAGTTTTTTTTTATCAAAAGTGACGTGAGAACCAAAAGTTTGGGGCATAAAATATTTATACCATACGACCATATCAGCATATATTTCATTTTTATTTTTTGAATGAATTCTCATTGCTGAACACCAAGGAATAAAATATGGATAACTTTCAATATCTAAAACAATATCAAAAAGTCCTTTTGCGTCGTGATCGACTATTTCCTCTCTATTTGAAGATTTCATTGAATTGAATAAAGTTTATTTTTCCTATTTTCTTGCATGATTTTAAAATCATCAGAAGCATGATAACTTGAACGAGTTAGCGGTGATGATGCCACCATTAGAAATCCTTTTGCGTATGCCATTTTTTTATATTCATCAAATTCTTGAGGAGTAATAAATTTTTCTAGCTTAGCGTGTTTCGGTGTTGGAGGTAAGTATTGCCCTATTGTAATAAAATCAACATTAGCTGCTCTTAAATCATCCATTACCTGATATACTTCTTCTTTAGTTTCACCTAAACCAACCATTAGACCTGATTTTGTAAATATACTTGGATTTTTTTCTTTAATTTGACTAAGTAAATTTAAACTTACAAAGTAACGTGAACCCGGACGAATTGATGGATATAATCTTGGCACTGTTTCTAAGTTATGATTGAAGACGTCAGGTAAATTTTTTGATAAAATATCTATAGCTTCAGGTTTATTTTTAAAGTCAGGAGTTAAAATTTCAATTGTGCAACTTGGATTTAAAGATTTAATTGAATCTATTACGTTGATAAAATGTAGTGCTCCACCATCTATTAGGTCGTCTCTGTCAACACTTGTTATTACAACATGTTCTAAATTCAATTGCTTAACTGACTCAGCAATTCTTATAGCTTCACCGTGATCAATATAATGAGGTTTGCCAGTTTTAATATTACAAAATGCGCAAGCTCTAGTACATATATCTCCGAGTATCATAAATGTTGCATGTTTTTTTTGCCAACATTCAGCTATATTTGGACATGCAGCTTCTTCGCATACAGTTACAATTTTTTTATCTTTTAGGAGTTTATTTGTTTCTTTGAAAAATTTTGAAGTTGGTGCTTTTACTCTAATCCAACTTGGTTTTTTAGGAATTGGATTTGATTTGTTTTTAACTTTTTCAGGATGACGTGGTCCACTCATGTAGGTTAAATAACTTCCATATCCATGCTATTCAACCATATTTGGAAGGGATCTTCCAAAATATCGCTAAAATCTTTGAGTAATTTTGCCGCAACGGCACCATCTAGTGATCTATGATCTGCTGAAATAGTAGATTTCATTGTATGCCCTATTTCAATACTGCCAGAGTTCACAACAGGTTTTTCAATTATAGATCCAATTGCAATAATACTTGATTGTGGTGGATTAATAATTGCTTGAAATTCTGTGATTCCAAACATGCCTAAGTTTGAGATAGTTATAGATCCTCCACTATATTCTTCTGGTAATAATTTATTTTGATTAGCTTTTTTTACTAATGATTTAATTTCTGTTGAAATTTCAGCTAATCCTTTTGTATCGGCTTCTTTAACAATAGGTGTAATCAATCCTTCTTTTAACGCTACCGCTATAGCAATATCGATATTTTTATATTGATGAATTTTACCATTCACCCAAGAAATATTTGTTTCTGGATTTTTCGCTATTGCCATTGCACATGCTTTAACAATAAGGTCATTAAACGAGATTTTGATATTACTATTTGAATTTATTTTTTTTCTTAAATTTATTAGCTTATCCATTCTTGTTTCAATAGTAAGATAAAAATGTGGAACCTCATTTTTTGTTTGTGTTGTTCTTTCAGCAATTATTTTTCTAATACTAGATGGCTCAATTACAGAAATATTTTCATCATTGATATGAAGTTCAAAATTTTGAATATCTTTTTTTATTATCCTACCATCAGGTCCAGATCCTTTAATAAGAGTTAGATCAATATTGTTATCTTTCGAAAATTTTTTAACAAACGGTGAAGCAAAATTAGTATTTTGTTTAGTGTTTGAATCTTTACTTCTTTCTATTATTTGACTTTTATCTACTTCAGTATTTACTTTAGGTGTTTCTGAAACTTCATTATTTTCTTCATTGCTTACATTTTGATCTTTATCATTATAATCTTCTAATCTTTCATCTTTGCTACCATTGATTAAAGCAATGACAGAATTAACAGCAATTATTTTATCTGGTGCTGAATCAATTAAATGTGTAATTTCTCCCTCATCAACTGTATCTACTTCAGTATTTACTTTAGGTGTTTCTGAAACTTCATTTTTTTCTTCACTGCTTACAGTTTGATCTTTATCATTATAATCTTCTAATCTTTCATCTTTGCTACCATTGATTAGAGCAATGACAGAATTAACAGCAATTTGTTTATCTGGTGTTGTATCAATTAAATGTGTAATTTCTCCCTCATCAACTGCCTCAACTTCCATTGTTGCTTTATCTGTTTCAATTTCAGCTAATATATCTCCAGCTGAAACAGTATCACCAATATTAACTAACCACTTATTAATTACACCCTCTGACATTGTGGGTGATAATGCAGGCATTAAAACTTTAATTGCCATTTATTTTATATAACTTACTTTTTTTGCAGCATTTATAATATCATCAACTTGAGGAAGATATAATTTTTCTAAGCTCAATGCGTATGGCATTGGAACATCCGCACTATTAACTTTTATCACTGGTGAGTCTAAATAATCAAATGCATCCCTTTGAACAATATTTGCAATTTCAGAACCAACACTACCAAATGGCCATGACTCTTCGACAGTGATTAATCTATTAGTTTTTTTAACTGAATTTAAAATTGTTTCTGTATCCAAAGGTCGTAAAGTTTGTAAATCAATAATTTCTGCATCTAAATTGTATTCCTCTTTTAGTCTTAATGCAGCTTCTTTTGATTTCTGCAACATTATTGAATACGTTACGATCGTTAAATCTTTTCCTTCTTTTTCTATATTTGCTTTTCCAATTGGTATTGAGAAGTTAATGTCATTATTAACGGGACCTTTTAATCCATAAAGAATTTCATTTTCTAGAAAAATTACGGGATTTGGATCTGATATTGCAGATCTTAACAAACCTTTTGCGTTATAAGGAGTAGATGGCGCAATAACTTTTAAACCTGGCACTTGAGAATACCAGGAAGAAAAATCCTGACTATGTTGTGCAGCAACTTGGGCCGCAGCACCATTAGGTCCTCTGAAAACAATAGGGCAATTAATTTGTCCTCCAGACATGTAAAGTGTTTTTGCAGCTGAATTTATAATTTGATCAATTGCTTGCATAGAAAAATTAAAAGTCATGAATTCTAAGATTGGTCTCAATCCCTTAAATGCTGCTCCAACTGCTAATCCAGTAAATCCATGTTCGGAAATAGGAGTATCTAATACTCTTTCTTTGCCAAATTCCTGAAGAAGACCTTGTGTTACTTTATACGCACCTTGATACTCGGCAACTTCCTCTCCAAGTATGAAAACTTTATTATCTTTTCTCATTTCTTCGGCCATTGTGTCTCTTAGTGCTTGGCGCATAGTAATTTCTTCTGAACTTAAATTTCTATCTTCTTCTATTTTAGGTGATGGTGTATCGATTATATCAGCTTTCTTATTCTCAATTTTTGTCTCAATATTTTTTTCAATTTTCTTTTCTTCAATCACTTTTTCAATGGGAGCTTCTTTTTTTACTTCAACTTTTTCATTTGGATCGCCAATAATCGCTATAGCTTTATTTACTGGAATATTGGCTTCTCCTTCTTTAAATAAAAGATCAAGAACAACACCTTCATCTACCGCTTCTACTTCCATTGTTGCTTTGTCAGTTTCAATTTCAGCAATCAAATCACCAGCTTTAACAGTATCTCCTTTTTTAATTAACCACTTAGACAGATTTCCTTCTGTCATTGTTGGAGATAATGCGGGCATTAAAATTTCTGTGCTCATAATTTATAAATAAACATCCGTATAAAGTTCGCTGTCCTTTGGAAAAGGACTATTGGTTGCAAATTCAGCTGCATTTTTAATTTCTTCTAAAGTATCTTTATTAATTTTTTCAATTTCATCATTAGTTGCAATTTTTTTCTTTAAAATTTCAGCTTTGACTATTTCAATAGGATCGGTTTGCTTATAATTATCTAATTCTTCTTTCGTTCTATATTTTGCAGGATCTGACATTGAATGTCCTCTATATCGATATGTTTGTACTTCAATAATATAAGGCCCATTCCCTTCTCTGACATACTTACCTGCTTTATCTGCTGCTTCTATAACAGAGAA
>OCVP010000701.1_pt1 | contig 14887 bp, 13 predicted proteins | sample 1539171 | NCBI WGS metagenome assembly OCVP01 (sample SAMEA51879418, study PRJEB22527) | metagenome
CTCAAAACTAGTTCTTCCTATAGAGCCGTGGTAGACCACCACGTTGATAGGCTGGGTGTGGAAGTGCGGCAACGCATGTAGCTGACCAGTACTAATAGCTCAATTGGCTTAATTTATGCACTGAAAAAAATTTTTAAATCTTTTTAGAAAATGTAATATTTTGTATTAATTAACAAATTACAGAACTATTATTCATAAAATTCTCTATATACAAAGTAATATTAGAAAATAATTTTATGGAATTGAAAATAAAAAAATTATTCATAAATGGTTATGGTTGGACAGGTTCAAGTGCAGTTTATGACTACCTTTCAGATTGTAGAGATATATCCATAGTCCCAAACGAATTCGATGACCTAAGGGTTCCATACGGTTTTCTCGATAAAGTGAATATGAAAATCCACCAGCTAAATGGAAAGAAATCTAAATCTTTTAGCGCATTGGCTGACATTGAACCAAATAATAAAGCTATATCAACAAGATATAAAGAAAATTTTTTTATTTTTAAAATGCTCTTAAGAGCTTTTCATATACCTATACCATTCACAAAAATGTGGAACAAACCATTTTCTTATCGATCACATTTTTTCTCTTTATTTTTTAAATATTCAAAAGAATATTCATTGACAAAAAATTATTTACAAAAAATTAATAATTCAAAGTCTATTGATGAGCTCAAACATCTACCGTCTTTATGGTTGGACAACATTGCTTCTATTTATGCTAAACAAAACAATCTAATTTGTTTTGACCAAGCCTTATTGATTGACAACGCAATTGATATTATGGACTATTTAAAAAACACATACATTTTAGTTGTTATAAGAAACCCAAAAAAACAGTTTGCAGATATTCTCAGCAAAGAGGTTAAATTTTTGCATAATTACCCATGGAGAGTCAGATATCTTATTGGATTAGGTAGTAATGACCTAAATGAAGTTGTTAATATTTTTGTTAGATCGACTGAAAGACGCTTAAATGAAATAATTAAGCTCAAGAAAAAAATGAAAAATAAAATGCTTTTAATCGATTTTGACGATTTTCTTAGAAATCCAGAAATGTTAATAAATAAGATTTCCCATTTAACAGGATTAACTTTAAAAAATTTTAATAGTTCTAAATTTGATATAGATAAATCAAGAATAAGAAACGAAAATTTAAATATTACTGACCCGACAATTTTGAATTCTGTCTCACAATTGAAATCAAAATATATGGAATTAAAGAATTATATATAATAATTCTAAATTTATTAAGTTTACAAATTTTAGTTGTTTGTTAGTTTTAACTTTTAAATTTCTTAATCGATATAATAAACTGCGGTTAATAATTTTATTTGAAGTTTCGAAAATGTTAAAAGACAAAGCGTATAATCTTAAAATTTTAAAAAAATTTATTAATAATAAAAATATAATAATACCGGATTTTTACTCTTTTTCTCTTAATGAATATTTAATAAAAAAAAATAAAATAATTACAAAAATAAGCCGTCAAATAAAAAAGAACAATTTAATTCTAAGATCTTCATCTGTAGATGAGGATGGGAAAGCAATTTCAAATGCTGGAAGATATAATTCTAAAATTATAAGACAAAACTCATCATTAGAAATTATAAAAAAATATTTAGATGATTTTATTGAGCAGTTTAAAACTAAGCAAGATATCATTATAGTCCAAAATTTTATTAATAATGTTGACTTATCGGGTGTAATTTTTACAAAAGATAACAACACGAATGCACCATATTTTCTCATTAATTATGATGACAGCGGGAAGACAGATCTTGTAACATCTGGTCGTAAAAGTGAAAATCACAAACAGTTAATAGTTTATAAAAATCTTAAAACAAAAAATAAGTTTAGTAAGTTGATAGATTTAAGTAAATACTTAGAAAAAAAAATTAAAAATGATCGACTAGATATAGAGTTTTCAATAAAAGGTAACAAGTTATATATTTTTCAAATACGTTATCTTCCTTTAGGTAGATCATCCCAAAATAATTATCCTTATGATCACGATGAGATATTAATTAATATTAAAAAAAAATTATTAAAGCTTTTATCTAGGAATCCAACACTCTCAGGTAAAAAAACAATTTTTAGTAACATGGCTGATTGGAATCCAGCTGAAATGTTAGGCGAGAAACCTAACACATTAGCATTATCATTATATAAAGATTTGATAAGTGATGAAACTTGGAGAATTCAGAGAAAGAACTATGGATACTCAGACGTATTCCCAAATATTCTAATTTTTAGTTTCGGTGGAGTTCCTTATGTAGATATAAGAACAGATATAAATAGTTTTTTACCAAAAGATATAAATAATGATTTGAAAGAGATAATTTGCAATAAATATTTATCATATTTATCAAAAAATCCTCATTTACATGATAAAATTGAATTTGAAGTTGTGGAGACATGCTTTTCTGTTAATTCAGAAAAAAGATTGTCCAGAATTTTTAATAAAAAAATTGTTAATAATTATTTGAAAAGTTTAAATAAATTAACAAAAAATATTTTTAAAGAAAAATATCTTTATAAAGATATAACCAAGATACAAAAATTTGAAAAAAAAATAAATATTAAAAATAGTGATAAAGATTATTTGCAAAACATTTTTTTTATAAATAAAATCACAAAAGAATATGGGACTCTTCCATTTGCAGGCATAGCAAGATGTGCGTTCATAGCTCAAAGGATTTTGATAGATTTAAAGGAGAATTATCTAATTTCAGATGAAGAATTTGAAAACTTCTTTAAAAATATTCGAAGTGTGACTGATGAGATTAAAAATGATCATAGAAATTTAGTTTCAAATAGAATATCTAAGTCTAATTTCTTGAAAAAATATGGACATTTAAGACCTCATACTTACGAAATAAATTCTAAAAACTACAGAGAAGGCTACAAGTCATATTTTAGTTCCAATATACCAAATACGAAAAGAAAAAATCCTAACAAAATTAATTTTACAAAACACAAAAAGATCAACCAATTTTTCACTAAAGAATTAAATATTTCATTTTCAGTTTTTTTAGAATTTGCAAAAAAATCTATTTATTGGAGAGAAAAAAGTAAATTTTTATTTACTATTGGTATAGATAAAATATTTACCAATTTAGTAAATTTGTCTAAAGTCATAAATATTAATAGATCAGACCTTACATACATTGATATAAAAAATATTCTTAATTTTTTTTCTAAACTGGAAAATGATAAACTTTCTAATTCAATTAAGACTGAAATTATAAAAAATAAAAGAGAAATTTTGGCACTTAAAAATGTCAAGTTACCTGAATTTATTTTATCTTACAAAAATATATATTCTTATTACGAGTCTAAATCTAAAATTAATTTTGTAACAAGATCAGAAACTTCTGGAGATGTTGTAATAATTAAAGATAACCACAAGAAAATCTCTTCATTAAAAAATAAAATAGTTATGATAGAAAATGCTGACCCAGGTTATGATTATATATTTAATTACTCAATTAAAGGTTTGATTACTAAATATGGCGGTTCTAATTCACATATGGCAATTAGATGTTTAGAAAATAATATTCCAGCCTGTATTGGAATTGGAGTAGTTAATTTTGAGAATGTAATGAAGAGTAAAAAAGTTATTATTGATTGTAATAACAAAATCTTAAGAGCTTTATGAAAAATTTTTTTATATGCGGACAAATTAAATTCGACAAACATAAACAGATAAAAATAATTATACCAAATGATCTATTAAATTATTTTAATGGATTAAATATGTTTTTAAATTCAGGCCTAACATATAAAAAAAATCAAGTTGATAAAATTATTGATTTTAACCAAGGCCTTATTTTATGTGGTGGAGGTGATATCTCAAAAATAAAAAAAAATAAAGAAAACGTTCTTAGAGACAAGTTTGAGAAATTTATTTTAAAAAAGTTTATAGAAAAAAATAAACCGGTATTATGCATCTGTAGAGGTTTTCAATTATTATCATCTATAAACAAAGGAAAGTTTATTAAATCCTCTTTGCATGTGAGAACAAAACATTTAATAAAAATTGAAAATAATTCAAAATATATAAATTATAAAAAATTAAATATAAACTCTTACCATAATTATAATATAACTCACATAGATTTAAAAAAATTTAATATTGTTGCAAAAACAATAGACGGGTCAATTGAAATTGCAGAACATAAGATAAAAAAAATATTATGTATAATGTTTCATCCCGAAAGAAAAAATATATCTCAGAAAAAAATAAATAAAATAATAAAAAACTTTTTTAAATGAATCTTTTAATTTTAGCTGCAGGTAAGGGAAATAGAATTTATGATAAAATTAATACTCATAAATGTTTACTTAAAGTGAAAAATAAAACATTAATTGAAAAAATTATAGATGATGCAAAAGAAAAAAATTTATTTAATAAAATATATGTAGTTGTTGGATTTAAAAAAAATTTAATAAAAGAAAAATTAAAAAAAAAAAAAATAAATTACATTACAAATAAATCTTTTAATGAAAAAGAAATGACACATTCTTTATTTCTGGGATTAAAACAATGCACAGGTGATACAGTAGTATGTTATTCTGATATATATTTTTCAAAAAAAATTTTTAAACTAATTAATAAAAATAGAGTAAATAATAAAATTGTACTTCCAGTAAACTTAAATTGGAGAAAAATTTGGAAAGTTAGAAAAAAAAAATATAAAGATGATTGTGAAACTTTAAAATTTAATAACAAAAAAACACTCACAGAAATAGGAAACAAAATAAAAAATTATAATGAAGTTCAAGGTCAATATATGGGAATTTTTTATATATCAAAAGATATAAAAAAAATATTTTTAAATTTATTAAATTACCATTCTAAAAAAAAAAAATTGCACATAACAAATTTTTTAAATTTAATAAAAGAAAAAATTAAAATTACCTGTCTTAGTACTAAATACTATTGGTATGAATTTGATGATGTAAATGATTACGAAAATTTTTATAATTAAAGATATATCAATTAGATAACTAATATTTTATAAGATTAATTTTGTATAATTGAGAGCCATTTAGATATGCTTAATAAAGTTATAATAGGTATTCCAACCTTTAATAGACAACAAAAATGTTGGCAATTATTAGTTAAATTGTCATCAATTGATAAAATATTTGAGTCGGTTCAAATAGTTGTTGTGGACAATTCAACGAATAATCCCGACGAACTTTATTGGAAGATAATTAATTCAAAAATTTCTGAAGGAATAATCTATTTTCATAATGGTGAAAATAAAGGTTTAGATTACAGCATTCTTCGGCTGATAAATTTTGCAAAAAAAAATTATTCAAAAATATGGCTATTATCTGATGATGATGAAATTTTTTTAGATCAATTATTAGGATTTGTAAGTTTTATAAAAGATAGCAAATCTCCAGTAAATTTATGTAATTTCGAGATAGACAATAATAACAGAAAAAAACCTTCATCTAAAATGTTAAGTGGCTTGAATAAAAAAGAGGCTTATAAACGTGCAAGTTTTTTTCCGGTGATAGCTATTGATCCTAAAAATTTAGATACAGATAGACTTAGTCATTTATGTGGAAGTAATTATATACATTTAGCAGTAATGAATTCATTAATTTCGAGTTGCCAAGAAATAAATCTATATTCTAAAATAGTTGGCATTCAAAATATTGTTAGCGATTTAAATTTTAATATAAAAGATACTTTTATTAAAGGTTATTTCAAATGTATTTCCTGGAATAATATTATTTCTATAGATGAAATAAAATCAGAGGCCTGTTTGAGAATTAAAGGTTATATTGGGGCTATAATTAAAAGAAAAGTTACAATAAAAAAAACTTCTTCATATGAAATAGTTAGTACATCTTTTTTTATATTTAAATATTTTGGATTTGCAAATTTTTTAGTTTTACTTCCTCGATTATTAGTTTGGTTTATTTTAAATTTTTTTAAGATCATATAATTTAATTAAAGAACAACTTTTTCAATAATTTTATTTCACAATCAAAAATAATTGATATATTTCTAATATGAAAAAATTTGGACAGCTTAATTTGTATAAAACTAAACCAACTATCATAGCCGAGGCTGGTGTAAATCATGAATGCAAAATTGATATAGCTTATAAATTGATATCCGATGCAAAAAGTTGTGGTGCAGAGGCTATAAAATTTCAGACTTACAAAGCTAACGAACTTGCAATCAAGAATAGTCCTGCATATTGGGATTTGAAAAAAGAAAAAACATCAACACAAAGACAGCTTTTTAAGAAATATGATAAATTTGATACCAAAGAATTTAAAAAATTATATCTGTATTGTCGAACGAAGAAAATTATTTTTATGAGCACATTATTTAGTGTGGAACTTGTTTCTAAATTATCAAAGTATTTAACTGTATTAAAAGTTGCTTCGGCTGATATTACAAATGTACCACTACTAAGAGCAATAAGTAAACAAAATAAACCTGTCTTACTCTCAACTGGAGCAAGTTCTGAAGATGAAATTAAATTTGCCTTGAAAACTTTGGATATCCCTAAAAAGCAAATATGCATTATGCATTGTGTTTTAAATTATCCAACTGAAAATGAAAATGCAAATTTAAATTTTATTTCAACATTAAAAAAAAAATTTCCAGATTATTTGATCGGGTATTCTGATCATGTCTCACCTGATAATGAATTGACTTCTGTGGAAATAGCATGGAATTTAGGTGCACAAATCATAGAAAAACATTTTACTTATGACAAAAAAAAAAAAGGAAATGATCATTACCATTCTGCTGATAAAAATGATCTATTAAATTTTTTTAAAAGATTAAAAAAAATTAATCAATTAAAAGGTAACTTTTCTAAAGATCTTAGAAAAGAAGCAAATAGCATAAAGTTTGCTAGAAGAAGTATAGTTGCAAAAAAAAACATAAAAAAAGGTGAAAAATTCTCTGAAGATAATTTAACTACAAAAAGACCTGGGATTTATATAACCGCAAATAATTGGGATATTATTTTAAATAAAGTTTCTAAAAGTTTTATAAGAGAAGATACTCCTATTAAAAAAAAAGATTTTTAGAAATTTAATTAATTACTTTATGATATATTATTTACTTACTCAAAATTTTTTATGTTATTTTCGATAGTTATAACATGCTATAATAGAGAAAAATTAATTTCAAGGTGCATAAGAAGTGCACTTCACCAAAGAAATATTAATCGCTACGATTATGAAATAATTGTAGTGGATGACTTTAGTGCGGATCGATCTTTAGAAAAAATTATGGAATTTGATAGTTTAATTAAAATTTTAAAAAATAAGAAAAACGAAGGGTTATCATTTTCTAGAAATACAGGTATCAAAAAAGCAAAAGGTAAATTTATTGTAATGCTTGACTCGGACGACTACCTTGCAGAAAACTTTCTTTTTATAACTGGGCTATTCTTAGAAAGTAATAATTGGGACGCTGCTGCAACAGATTATTTTAAAGTAAATCTAAAAGGCAAAATTATTAAAAAAGAATCAGCAATAAAAAATCCAATAGCATGTGGAATTTTATTTAAAAAAAAATGTTTAGAAAAAATAAAACTCTACAATAAAAATCTTAGAATAAATGAGGAAGTTGATTTAATGAAAAGATTCCAAAGAAAATTTAAGTTAGGATACATCAATCTACCACTTTATAGATATACAAAGCATAAAAAAAGTTTAACAGGAATTAATTAGAAAATTAATTAATTTTTATCAATAAATCTCTCCCATTTAATAGATGATCCAATTATATTTTGGATAGAACTATATTTTGGTTTATAACCAAGTTTTTTTTTTAGTATATTAATACTCGATATAACTTCTGGTGGATCACCAGATATTTTTTTTTTAATTATAATTTTTAATCTTTTGTCTGGGTAATAATTTATTAAATCTTTTATAGATGTTCCTTTTCCTGTTCCACAATTAATTGAAATACTTTTTTTAGTACTTTTTAAATGTGTTATTGTTTTATAAATTATATTATTTAAATCATCTATATGTAAGTAATCTCTAACACTATATCCATCCTTAGTTAAAAAATCATTTCCATAAACATAAAAAACTTTTTTTTTATATCCTGAGTTACATAATCTTTTTATAACACCTGTGTTATTTTTTTGCCCAATCTTTAATTTCAAATTTGCGCCACATATGTTGAAAAATCTTAAATTGGCATGTATCAAATTTGATTTTAATAAAAAATTTTCTAATAATAATTTATATTTTCCATAAGAATTAATTGGTTTTTTTATATCATTTTCCTTGAATTTGTTTTTATATGAGCCATAGACTGCTGCACTTGAAGCGAATAATAGATATTTAGCTTGGTATTTTTTTGCAATATTTACTAAATTTCTCCCATAAATAAAGTTATTTGCATAATACTCACTTTTTTTTATGTCTGATAATCTTGCATCGATTTTAGCTGCTAAATGGATTATCGTTTCAAATTTATAAAGTTTGAATAAGTTTTCTAATTTAACTTTATCTTTTAAATCTATTTTATAAAATTTAATTTTGTTCTTTAAGTTACTCCGCTTTGAATTGCTTAAATTATCTATAGAAACAATTTTCTTTTTTTTTGATAAAAGAAAACTACATACTGATGATCCAATATAACCTTCTCCCCCAGTCACTAATATATGTTTTGGATTTTTCATTTTTATTTGTGTATATATGGGTATGAATGATTAAAAATTTATATTCTGACGCATATTTCAAAAAAAGATTTCTTAATGATAGTATAAGAATTAAATCATTTCAGAAAGAAAAATATTTCATAAAAAAATTTACTAGTTTAAATAAAAAAGTATGTGATGTTGGTTGTTCAACTGGTGAATTTCTTAAATCTATAGAGTGGAATGGTCCAAAATACGGGATTGAAATAAATAAAAAAGCTATAAGAGAAGCAAAAAAAAATGGCATTAAATTCAATAAAAATATTTTAAATGCAACCAATTTTTTTGATGTTGTAATTTTTAGAGGCACAATTCAACATTTAGATGACCCTTTTAATTATCTTTCATTTGCTAATTTATCTTTAAAAAAAGGTGGTCTAGTATTTTTTTTAGCAACACCAAATATTAATTCATTACACTATAAACTTTTTCAAGACTTACCCGCACTAGATTCTAAGAGAAATTTTTATTTACCTTCATTGTCATCTCTAACTAATCTGATGAAAATTTATAATTTTACGTTAGTTGATTATGAAAAACCATATTTCAATTCAGGATATGACAGCCTATTCAAAAATTTTTTCTGCTTCTTCTTAAAGATATTTGGTCTTTATAAAAAAAATATAGCTTTTCCTGGGAATATGATGAATCTTGTTTTTAAAAAAAAATGATAAAAAGAAAAGTAATAGAAAATATTTTTAAAATTCATAGATCTTTAGCTGGAAGTGGAAATAGAAAAACTATTAAGATATTATCAAATCAAGCATCAAAAAAAATAAAATTAAAATCATTTAAAAGCGGTAAAAGTTATAATGGCTGGAAAATCCCAAATGAATGGAATGTAAAAGAAGCTTTCATATCTTATAAAAATAAGAAGATTATTGATTTTAAAAACAATAACCTCCACATTATTCCTAATTCGGTTTCAGTTGATAAATTTTTAAATCTTAAAAATCTTAAAAAGAAAATATTTACAATTAAAAATTACCCTGATGCCATACCATATATTACGAATTACTATAGTAAAAACTTTTGGGGATTTTCAATGCAATATAATAAATTGAGAAAACTTACACCTGGAAAATATAGAGTAAAAATATCTGCTGATTCAAAAAAAGGTCTCATGAACTATGGAGAAGCATTTATCAAAGGTAGTTCAAAAAAAGAAATAATTTTTACAACTTACATATGTCACCCACAAATGGCAAACAATGAACTCTCGGGACCTTTAGTAAATACAAATTTATTTAACATGATTAAAGATATTTCAAAAAAAAAAAAACTACAATTTTCATATAGATTTTTATTTTTACCTGAAACCATTGGAACAATAGCACTTCTAAATGAAAAACTATCTTATTTTAAAAAATATGCTTTAGCGGTTTATGTAATAACATGTGTGGGAACAGAAAAAAAATTTAAATTAATTCAGTCACCATATAATGATACAGTTAGTGAAAAAATTGCAATTCAGGCATTAAAAAACTATTCACCATGGGAAAAAAAATCATTTTTAGAAAGAGGCAGTGATGAGAGACAATGGCTAGCTCCTAAAGTTTCAATTGATTGTTGCTCAATTGTTACATCTAAATATGGAGAATATAAGGAATATCATACATCCAAAGATGATTTAAATTTTATTAGCTTAAATGGCATAAAAAGAAGTACAAATTTATTTTTTAAAATTTTTGAAATTTTTGAAAATTCTAAATTTTATTGTAATTTTAATATTGGAGAGCCCAAGATGGATTTGTATGGAATTTACCCAAAAATTAGCACTATAAACCAAAAGAAAAAGGTTAAATCATTTATGGATGTATTATCTTTTTGTAATGGAAAAAATAATGAAAAAGCTATATCTAATTATACTAAATTAACATTAGCTAAAACTTTGAAAATATTAAAATTTTTAAAAAAAAAAAAACTTATAAAAATATTAAAATAATTATGAATAAAAAAAATTATTATAATTACAACGAGGATGGCTTCTGTTTAACCGAGAAACTACCAAACGAATTTATTACAAATTTAAAAAACATTTTATCTTTTTCAAAATTTGAAAATTTTAAATTAGGCAATACTGAATTGAAAATATTTTCTTTTGATTTAAAAAATAATTTAGTCGACGAGTGTCTAAAAAAAGTTATTCAAACAATTCAGGAAAATACCAATATCGATAAATCTTTTTTGGAAAAAAATTTTACGAATAGAGTATACTTAACTGAAGATGATATTAATAGTGAACATAGAAATCAAAAATTTCATTTTGACTCATATCCATCAATAAAAATGATGATATATTTATCTGATAACTCTGAAGACAGTTCAGGTTCGACTGTACTATTAAAAGGATCAGCAAAATCATCTTTAATGAAAAAAATTAATTTTTTGAGGTATTTTTATGTTCCGGGAAAAAATGGCATGAACAACAATAAAGAGATTGATAAACTAAAAAAAAGTTGTGAGAAAATTTCCGCTTCAAATTGTAAATATTCAGCGTTAATATTTAATACGGATACTTTACATTGTGCGGGCAAGATCAAAAAAGAAAATTTTAAAAGGTTGAATGTTAGGTTTGATTTTAATTTAAATAGAAAAAGTGGCGTTTATTTAGACAATATATATACAAGAGTTTCAAACATTTACTCTAGGGTTTTTAATTAATAAAGTTTATAATAATTAATTGTTTAAATTTATTTTAACCTAAAATAATGGAAATACTTGGACTAATACCAGCCAGAGGTGGATCAAAAGGAATAAAAAATAAAAATATTCAAATTATAAATGGCAAACCATTAATTGCATACACAATTGAACAGGCGTTAAAATCTAATATTAACAGAGTTATCGTAGCATCTGATGACGAGAATATAATTAAAATTGCAAAAAAATACGGTGCAGAATGCCCATTTATAAGACCTAAAAAAATATCAGGTTCAAATTCTCATGCATTCGAAATTTATAAATATACAATAAATTGGTTAAAAAAAAACGAAAATTATGTACCTGATATTTTATGTGTGATGCTATGCACAACACCATTTAGAAAAGTTTCCTCAATCAATTCTAGTTTAAAAAAGTTGAGAACAAAAAAATATGATTGGGTTTTTTCAATTAACGAGATGGAGCATCATCCATATAGAGCCATGGTGAAAAAAAAAAAATTAATCAAATCCTTTTTTAACATACCTAATAAAAAAATTTGGCTAAACCGACAAGAACTACCAGAAATTTATAGATTTAATGGAGGAATATTTGCAACTTTTATTGAAAATATTCTGAAACATAAAGAATATAATATTGATAATATAAAATTCAAAAAAACAAGAGTAGGATATGAAATCATGACAAAAAAAGAAGCATTAGATATTGATGATCCTATAGATTTAGAATTTGTAAGATATCTTATGAAAAAAAATGGTAAATAATCTTGCTTCTACAGTATTAATATTTGGATACGGGTCAGTCGGAAAAAAATATGCTAAATATTTTCTTAAAAAAAATTATAATGTATTGATTTTTGATCCCTATAAAAAAATTAATAATACAAAAATCAAGATTTTTAAGAGTTACAAAAAACTTAATAAATATAAAGATAAAATTCAATATTCAGTAATTTGTTCATTAGCTGGCGATCACTATAATAATTTTTTCATAGCTTCAAATCTTGGAATAAAAAATATTTTAATGGAAAAACCTTTAACTAATAATTTTAATGAACTTTACAAAATCAAAAAAATAAAAAAAAAAAAAAAATAATTTTTCACTCAAATCATTCATGGGAATTATATAATTTAGACTTATTTCTAAAAAGAATTCAAAGAAAATATAATATGGGAAACCCCTATACATTATTATCTTTTGGTGGGGCATTCTGTATATCAACAGGTGCAATACACTTATTTAATATATTTTTGAAAATTTTAAGTATTAAAGCAAAAAATTTATTTATATTTTCAAATATTTATAATTCAAATATTAATCCAAGATCAAAAAAATATAAAACTTTTGGAGGAACGGTTTCTTTTTTTGAAGGAAAAAAAAATATAGTTTTTAATTATTCTAATTATTCAAAAATTAGGACAACACAAACGTTAATTTATAAATACTATAAGGTTGATTTTTTTATAGACGGAACGTACTTCATTTACAGAACTGATCCTATAAGTGATAAAAAAAAAATTACATTTCTTGAAAAATTCAAATTAATTAAAAAAGGTAAAATTTATAAAAAAAATAACATAGATCTAGCTGCAGATTTTCTATTAAGAAAAAAAATTAAAATTGGATATAAAAGTGCTTATAATTCTCTAATTATGCTTTATTCTATTATGATTTCAGATAAACTTAAAAAACCGGTTAAAATTAAGGAAACAATTAATTATTTAAAAAAAAATAATACTAAATTTTTATTTACTTAAAATATTTATTTTTTCAAACCGGTTTAAATAATATTATTTTAGTATTATATGTTTTAATATATTTTAAATGAAAAGAATTAAATTAGGCTATATTGGTTCAGGCCCAATCTCAAATTTCCATATACCTGCAATCCAAAAATTAGGATTTAAAATAGAATTATTTTATTCTAGAAATTATAATAGAGCTCTTGAATTTTCTAAAATTCATAAAATTATATCTCCAGAAAAAACTTTTAAAAAATTTCAACAAAAAATAAAAAATCTAGATGCAATAGTTTTATCTATCAAGACGGACGCAACTCCAAAATTTTTAAAAAAATTGTGTAAGTTAAAAATACCAATTTTTGTTGAAAAACCTGGTGCTTTGAATGTAAAAGAACTTCAAAAAATTAAAAAAGTTACAAACTCGAAAATTTATTTTCTGTATAATAGAAGGTTTTATAATTCAATCAATGAAGGTAAAATATTTATAGGATCAAGTAGCAAATGTTTTGCAAGTGTTAAAATTCCAGATTCAATAAAAACAATTAAACAATTTGTTATTAATGGATGCCATGTAATAGATATATTGTTGTATTACTTCAGTGATTTAAAAGTAATTAACGCTTATAAATTAAAAAAAAATATGGGTTTTTACTTTTTGCTTAAATCAAATAATAATGATTTAATATCCTGTCTTTTGAATTGGGGCTCCCCTCAAAATTTTGAAATAGATATTATTAATGAGCAAAATCAAAGACTTCTTTTAAAACCACTCGAAACATCATTTTATTTTGAGAAAATGAAAAAAATAGAACCAACTAAAAAATATCCAATTAGATCTTATATTCCCAATCTAAAAAAAAAAAAATCAACTATATTTGAAGGCATGAGATATAAACCAGGATTTATTGAACAATACAAAGAAGTAAAACAAATAATTTTAAATAAAAATAAAAAAACCAATTTATGCAATTTAGAACAGGGAATTAAGGTTTTAAACTTAATTGAAAATATATTAAAGAAAAAAAAATAGTGATGAAAATCCTAGTTATAAGTGGAGATCATTATAGGCACAGATTCATGATTGAACCAGTTTTTGAAAAATTTAAAAAAATAAAATGCATAATAATGAAAAGAGAATCTCAATTAAAAGGAAAAAAAACTTTATTTATAAATAATTATGAAAAAAAATTACTCTCTAAACATTTTAAATTGAGGTACAAAAAGGAAATCAGAGCTTTTGGAAAAAAAACTATTTATGATTTAATATCTGGCTCAAATATATTAAATACTAATAAAAATAATTTAAATTCATCATCAACTCTTAAATTTATTAGAGAATTTAAACCTGATGTATGTTTTTTAATGGGCCCAAATTTACTATCCAATAAAATGATAAAAAATTTACCTGAAAATACTTTCAACATACATTTAGGCTTATCACCTTGGTATAGAGGTAGTGCAACATTATTTTGGCCGAGTTATAATCTTGAACCATGGAAAACCGGAATAACTTTTCATAAATTAAGCCCAAATGCAGACGCAGGACCAATAATACACCAAACTGTTGCTAAACTAAAAAAAGGTATGGATTTATTTGATTTATCTATTTCTGCAATTAGAGAAGGGAAAAAGGATTTTAAAAAAATTATTAATCATATTCTAAAAAAAAAAAAAATTAAAAATTATAAAAAAAAATTTTTTATCAATTTTTGCCTAGAAGAATTTTTTAGACCGTCACATTTAAAAATTATTTATAAACTATTTAACGAAG
>OCVP010000706.1_pt1 | contig 14849 bp, 14 predicted proteins | sample 1539171 | NCBI WGS metagenome assembly OCVP01 (sample SAMEA51879418, study PRJEB22527) | metagenome
ATAAATTGCATGACAGCTAACCAATGCTGTCTCAAGATTTTAATTTCCTCAGAATCATCCTCACTTTCTATCGCAACATCAAAAATCATGGCTGTAAGACATAGTTCCCAATCAGGCCAAGTATCCCAATTTACTCCTTGTTGAATGTTTTTTTGATTGTATGCAACAAAAATTGTCATTACATTCTCTATCTGTAAAAAATTAGCATTGTTATGGTCAATCATTTCATCTGGATTAATCACCGTATCATCATTTGTGTTAACCATTTAATGACCTCCAGATCCTACTTCATGCCAACAAGAAATACAGGCATAACCACTATCACTGAAACCGATTTCCTCTTGTTTCCAGTGAGTATCACACACCCAACCTTCCCCTTTACAGAAATATCCTGTGCACTTGTGTTCTGCAGGTAAACTGCAATCATCAATTTGACAAAATTTAGGTTGGTGTACTATTGTTTCAAATTCACCATTGCAGGTCCTACACGGTATATGGTATCTCCAAGCTGGTTTTCCAGATTTTCTTTCTTTCCAGTGTTGTATTCTACCCTTTACACAATCAGGACAAATTACGATTTTCTCTATCCACTCCTCATTCTTCTTTTCTCTCATTTTTCAGTCTCCTTGTATTATTTATTGATTTATTATTGGTGGGGGCACCAGGATTCGAACCCGGATCAACAACTCCGCAGAATGTTATGCTATCCATTACACCACACCCCCAGTGGTGAAGGCACCCGGATTCGAACCGGGATCACAGGGTTCGAAACCCCATATGCTATCCATTACACCATGCCTCCAAATTTGCTTGAACGAAATCGAACAAGCGGTTTCTAAATGTGTACGATTCACATTTGTCGGGAACAGCGAACCCAATCCCCCCACAAAAGTGGGCTTGGAATTAATTTCGCGTTCATTGGGCTCTCCACCATCCGCTTTTCTCTCGCGGCAGATACTCCAAATGGGCGAGAATATATAAAATATGCCTAAATATGTTCAAAAAATACAATTTAATTGAATATTTATTCTCAATGATATGATAAAATTCTATTTTTATTGGTAAAAAAGTAAATCTTCGCATATTAACGAAATAGCCGGTGAACTCTTGACGGAACATGTAGTCGAGAGTTCATGGCAAGTGACTCAGGCAGTTCGCCTGATGGCCCGGCAATTCGAGCATCAGGAGGAAAGATGCCATTGCGAATTATCACTGCAGCTGCTATTTTCGATGGACACGATGCTGCAATAGGAATTTTTCGAAGAATCTTCCAATCCAGAGGATGCGAAGTGATACACTTAGGCCACGATCGAGGGGCAGATGAAGTCGCACAGGCAGCAATTCAAGAGGATGCTCATGCAATCGCAATCACATCCTATCAAGGTGGAGCAGTCGAAATGTTTACTCATACAAAGCAGATTCTTGATGCATCAGGATTCGAACATGTATTCCTTTGTGGAGGCGGAGGAGGGACGATTTTACCTGGAGAAATAAGAGACCTGCGAGATTCAGGAATTGCAAGGATATACTCTCCTGACGATGGTAGAGATTTGGGACTAGTGGGGATGGTCGAAAATGCAATGGAAACTGCTTCTCAAATTGATTTGTTAGAAAGTAGTCGATATTCAGATCTTTCAGGCCCGGTTGATGCTTCAAACCATGGAGCTGTAGCAAAATTACTCACATTAGCAGAAAATGGAGACGACAAACTATTCAACTCAAAACTAGAAGTGTGTCGAAGTCGCAAACAAGTAAACGGGTGTCCTGTTATCGGTTTAACTGGAACAGGTGGAGCAGGAAAATCTAGCCTTACTGATGAATTAATGCTGAGAATACAAAGAGATAATCCAGGATTGAAGATCGCCTTACTAGCAACCGATCCAACTAGAAAGAAGACAGGAGGAGCACTACTAGGAGACAGGATCCGAATGAATTCGTTAGCAAATGAGCATCTCTTCATGAGATCTTTTGCCAGCAGAGACAGCGGGAAAGAACTAGCCAATTGCATCGGAAGAGCGATTGATGTTTGTCGTGCTGTAGGGTTCGATCTAATTCTATGTGAGACTAGTGGAATTGGTCAAGGAAATGATGCAATAACAGAAGTCGCAGACATTTCTATGTATGTTACAACAAGAGAGTATGGAGCACCTTCTCAGTTGGAAAAATTAGCCGCTCTAGACTTTGCAGATCTAGTTGTTTTGAATAAGTTCGATCGTCCAGGGGCAGAAGATGCATTGGCTGAAATTCGAAAACAGGTAAAACGGAATAGAGAAGATTGGGATGCCAGTAATGAAAGTCTTCCCGTCGTTCCAACTATTGCTTCCCAATTTGCTGATGCAGGGGTAGATCAACTATGGCACCGTTTAGTCGAATTACTAAACAGTAGAATGGATACTAATTTTGTGGCCTCTGAACCAAATTTAGGTGATGACGGTCTACCAAAGAGAAACACTCCAATCCCTCCTGAACGTCAAGGATACTTAGCAGAAGTTGCTTCAACAGTTCGAGATTATCATTCCTCTGCCCAAGGTATCGCTGAAAAAGTTCGCCTTGTGCAACAGTTGTCTTCTTCTTCAGAACGGATGGAGGAAATCGGAAAACTCGAAGCAGCGGCTGATTTAGCTAACGAAGCCCAGTCTTTGAGAGACGAAATTCCCGAAAACGTTTGGCAGGCATTAGACGATTTCGACGAATATGCAAAGGCATATCGTTCGGGTCAAGCATCCTACACTGTTCGAGGTAAAGAAATTCCAGTAGATACAACCTCAAGTACTCTTTCAGGAATTCAAATGCCAAAGGTTGCTCTTCCAGACACATATGACCGAGGGGAGTTATTCGAATGGATTGCGAAAGAGAATCGACCAGGTTCATTCCCATTCACTGGAGGAGTTTTTCCGTTCAAAAGAAAGGACGAGTTACCAGTTAGAATGTTTGCAGGAGAAGGTAGTTCTGAACGTACTAACAAACGATTCCATTTCCTTTGCACTGACCAACCATTCAATCGACTGTCTACAGCCTTTGATTCTCCTTCTCTTTATGGACGTGATCCCGACGAAAGATTGGATATTTTCGGCAAGGTATGTGAATCGGGTGTTAGTATCAGCACAGTTGATGAAATGGATCGACTTTTCGAAGGATTCGATCTTTGCGACCCTAATACCAGCGTATCAATGACAATTAATGGAAATTACTGGTGGCATCTTGCGGCATTTTTCACTGTCGCTATTCGTCAACAAATTCGAATTTTTGAATCGGAAAAAGGTAGAGCGCCCAATGAAAAAGAAACTGCAGAAATCCGTGCTCAAACATTATCCACTGTTAGAGGAACGGTACAAGCCGACCAACTCAAAGAGTCAATGGGTCAGAATACTCTTGTGCTCAATCTTGATACAGCACTCAAATTAATGGGAGATGTTGCTGAATTTTATGTAGATAATGAAGTTAGGAATCATTACTTTGTTTCAATTTCTGGCTACCACATCGCTGAAGCAGGAGCAAATCCGATTACTCAAGCCGCCTTAACATTGTCAAATGGTTTGACGTATGTTGAATTATTCAGGGCTAGAGGACTTGACCCTAACAAGTTCTTGCGTAATTTCTCATGGTTCTTCTCCAATGGAATGGATCCTGAATATAGCGTCATTGGAAGAGTATGTCGTCGAATTTGGGCCATTAGTATGAGAGAAATGTATGGAGTCGATGAAAGAGGTCAGAAATTGAAGTATCATATTCAATCATCAGGGAGATCACTACACGCTCAAGAATATACTTGGAATGACTACCGTACAACTATGCAGGCACTATATGCATTAGCTGACAATGCCAATTCTCTACATACCAATAGCAGAGATGAAGCCTTCGGAACACCAACAGAAGAAACCGTCAGAGATGCTGTAGCAATCCAACTAATTCTTAGTAGAGAATATGGTTGGCTGCAGAATGAAAATCCCTTACAAGGATCATTTATTGCTGAATGGCTCACCGATCATGTTGAAGAAGAAATTCTCAAGGTGTTTGAAGAAATGCATCGTAGAGGAGGGGTTCTTGGTTCATTGGAAGTAAATTACCAAAGAAATAGAATTCAAGATGAATCGATGTTATATGAGCACAAAAAACACGATGGATCTCTACCAATCATAGGCGTAAATACATTCACAGATCCCGATGCTGAAGCCCTCACAGCAGATAATGCAGATGCATTTAACATGGACGTTACTAGATCTGATGAACAAGAAAAGAAAATGGTAATACAAAGAAATAGAGATTTCCAACAAGAACATTCTGAAGCTGCTGAAGAAGGCCTCCAGAAATTAAAAGATGCAGCACGGAATGGAGAAAATCTATTCTCAGTGATGATGGAAATAGTTGAACACTGTACCGTCGGACAAGTTACCAATGCATTATTCGAAACAGGCGGTAAATTTCGTCGAAATATGTGATTATTCTTCCGCATCTTCACTAGTCATTGTGAATCGATATGCATAGACTGCTGCAATCGCCCCTATCAATTGAGGAAGAAAATGCATCCAACAATCTGCAACTGCTAATTTCCCACTAACCATTAACATGGAGGTAACTGCAGGATTGAATGAACCTCCAGAAATTCCACCTACAGTAATAGCCCCTGCCAAAACTGTGAATGCAATTGCAGCACCATAGAATGGATTACCATCTTGCTCAGTTGCAACATGAAGAATGACAAACATCAACGCAAAGGTAAACAAAAACTCGGCTGCTAGTACAGAATTAGATATTTCCGAGAATTCAAATGCGGTGATTGTTAAATCGCCAGCGAAAAGATTCACTCCAATTAATCCAGCAACTACGCCTGCTGCTAATTGAGCCGCTAGATACAATGGAAGATCGTCTTTAGAACAAGCCCCTCTTAGGAATAAACCAATAGATACTGCTGGATTAAAATGTGCTCCAGAAATATGACCTAAGGCATAAATCATCACCATGAGAGTTGCTGCAATACCAAAAGGTGCTAGGGAACCCCCTGAACCAAGAACAGCGGCAATAAATATGGTCATAGTCAAAAAGAAAGTCCCGATGAACTCGGAAGCCATCTTTGCATTCGATGTTGGTGTGGTCATAGACCGGCTCCGAGAAATTGTAAACTTAACTATTGATGTCCTAAAGAAGATGAAGTAGGGTTTTCTTATCTTTGACATGTCGGGCAATAAAATGTAGAACGATTAGATTGGACTATTCTTCTGACAAAACCCGAACATTCCGGTTTGAGGCAAGCTTCGCCTTCTCTCCCGTATACTCTAAAATTTACAGGAAACCAACCTAAATCATCATCTCCTGAAACACCACGGAAATCTTGGAGTGTGGAACCACCTGCATCTATTGCTTCTGAGAGGACTTCTCTAATTTGATCGGCAATCAATTCTAATCTAGGGGTAGGTTTCCCATTTTTTTTGACTAAGGAAGAAGAAACTCGACGAGGAGAAACCCCAGAACGATTGAGAACTTCGTTGACATAGATATTTCCTAAACCTACAACAACACCTTGATCTAACAACGTATTCTTGATTGACGAGCTCCTATTTCGAAGATTTTGAGCCAATATATTAGCATCAAAATTTGGTCCTAATGGTTCTGGACCGAGTACACGTAGAAATCTATCCTCGTCCTCAGAAATTCCTGATTTAATGAGGTGAATGTAACCAAATCGTCTCGCATCAGTGTAGGTTGCCCGTAATCCATTTTGGAAATCCATTACAAAATGATCATGGGGTCCATCTCCAGTCCCTATTACAGCCCCGTGAGCAAAAGTTCCTGGAGTAAAGGATACTTTTCCTCCTGTCAGTGTCCAACGGCCACTCATGCCTAATGAATTGAGTAAAATCGAATTATTCTCCATTCTAAATAACAAATACTTCCCCCTACGATCGACTTCATCGATGACTTGTCCTGTCAATTCTTCAGCAATATTTGGAGGGAAAGGAAAGCGTAAATCAGGTCTTCGAATCTCAATTTTCTCAATCCGATTTCCATCTAAGTGAGGAGAAAGACCACGCCTAACAGTTTCTACCTCTGGAAGTTCCGGCACATGAATCACTCCTAATGCGGCCTAAGCACATACATGACATGCTGGTCTTCTAATCCCTTAAGATCAATACGTTCAACAAGTTTCATTTGAGAATCTGATATTTTTGATTCTGCATCTGAAAATCGTCCTTCATCTCCCCCGTCATTCCATCTTTCAGATGCCGCCTTCAAAGATAATAGAGCAATACCATTTTGGCTCAAAAATCGATTGCATACTTTGAGCATCAATTCTACTTGTCCCGCTTGAGAAACATCTTGGAGAATCCATGGGACTCGATTTGGAAGAAAAATAGAGTAATCATCCAATTGACGTGCATCAGCAAGAACTGGAAGAATACCTGGTCTTTTTTCTGCTAACGAGATTAGATCTCTGATACAACGTGGTGATAAATCTACAGAAACTATTGAACCAGCATGATGATTTCCTGAGCCACATACATGATCATGAAGATGAGAAATTGTAGTTCCATGTCCTGCCCCAATGTAAAGAACGTTGGAACCTGGTTTAGGAAGTAGAATCTCTGCATCTCCTGAGGTTCGAATTATTGCTGCCCCTAACTTAGACGACCTTGGATTCCACGACCTCCATTCTATTTTTCCATCCCTACGAAGGCGTTCATCTCTTACTTGTTCTCCTTTGACAGCATTACGACTCCATAGTCCTCGACCCTGCCGCATTACACCCCAACCAATCGAATCAGAATTAGCTCTCTTAGCCATTCAATCATCTCCCTTTTTTTGAAGGTGGTTTAGGATGACGTGTACGAATAGAATTGACTGATTTTTCTATCTCTGAAATATTTTCTTGGGTCCATGGAGTACCTCCATGTTCATCAATTCGTACTGCTATTGATGCCTTACCAGCTAACATACGTGAAATCTTTCCCCTCACCCATCGTGGGGATCTGGAAATCCAGGGATGTTGGAAAATCATACCATGCTTTGGAGGAGGAGAACCGGTTTTTAGATGAGCAAAGAAAGCTTTCTCTGCCCCTAAGACTTGTACGGTACTACTAGGTAGACGAGAAAGTCGAGATCTACCATGAGCTGCAACGCATAATCTTGCAGCAAGTAAAGGACCTAAAAGTAATGATAAAGATGGAAGATAATCTTCAACTTGCTTTCTAATTGCTGTTTCTGTTTCATTTATCCTCGCGGACATTTCGACTGCGGTAACTGCAGAACCATGTATTGCAGACCATTCTTCTTTTGAGGGACTAAAGAGGGGGTTTTCAAGTTCTAAATCACTAATTAGTGCACTGAAATTTTCAGCCGAAGCAACTGCTTTAGAAATAGATTTACGTTCCGAATCTAGATCTAGGTCGATTAAAAATAATCCAGCCCATTCAACTACCCTAGAATCCATTGTAGTCCAGGCAGCCCGTAATTCCTCAACAGAATGAACGAGATGTTCTAGTCTTCTATCTCCATCTCCAGCTGCTCGTGCAATCCCTCTGCGAGCAAGAATCAAAGCCGCTTGTTCCATCAACATAATATCCTCTTTTTGTAATTCAGGCCATCCTTCAGGGGCACTAAGAATTGCCAGTGATTCAGGAAATCTATCCACAAGTTCTCTTGCTTCCACGGTCATATGATTTTCTCGCATTTTCTCCAATCTGTCTGCAACAGCACCTGGAGATCTAATTCCATCCCAAATCACCTCATCCACTATGGAACCAGATTCATCCATGAGACGAGCCATACGCCAATCCCAGTACAGTTCCATAACCTACTCGAGAAGGACTCCTAAAATGAAGTCCACGGAACAAAGCAGGCTTGGAAGAGACTTTTTGTTAGGTCGTGGTGGAGAAGGCATGGTCGGACGAGCCCTTCTTTTAGTTGCAGTGGGTGGAGCATTAGGGGCAGTTGCTCGTTATCTTACAACTTCGATATTACCAATCGATTCGTATTGGTCGACTTTGGTAATCAATCTCATTGGTTCTTTACTTCTTGGCATCATTGCAGGTGGCTTACATGGTTCAGGGATTGTTTCAGACGAATTGCTACTCTTGCTTGGCACTGGAATTCTCGGTGCTTTTACTACAATGAGTACATTCAGTTTAGATTTAGTAAAATTAATTGATGATGCACAATGGATTACAGCAACATTATACTTTGGATCTACTGCATTGATTGGTCCTGTATTGGCGTTAATTGGGTGGAAATGCACATCAATGATATTAGCACCATAATGCTTCAAACTACTCGATAAAATACGTAACTTCTTATGGGCGTTATAGTTCCTCTAACTATTCCGTGTTAATCGGGCTGTGGTGATTAAGATGTTTTGTCCATTGTGTGGTGCCCTTTCATTTCCTGACCCTTCCGGGAACATAAAATGTCCAGATCATAATTGTGGATATGAAGGAAGCCTAAAGGGTGCTGATGGCAAAGGTGGAGTTTTGAAAGACGAAGCAGGGAATGAAATCGATTTGGTAAATGCTAGTTCAAAATCTACCGCTACTGATCTAAAACATCTCAATGAATCTATTGCAGATACAGGAGGACAAGGTGTACTTATGGAAGGAGCAATGATGTGTCCAAAATGTGACAGTCAGAAAGTATACGTTGTTATGATGCAAACACGGAGTTCAGACGAACCAGAGACAAAAATTGGAACCTGTGCAGATTGCGGGCATAAGTTCCGAGATTATGCCTAATTGCATTAAATTCCCGGAATTTTGATAACGAACCCTTTAGGACTCATTTAAGCACCCTCATTTCTGTAAGAGGGTTGATACACATGCTACAGTTCACTGCAAGACCAGAAACCATGAGAACAATTGTTGATGTTCTTAGCGTAATTGTTGACGAAGCTAGAATGCGTTTTTCGCCTGATGGACTGGACATTAATGTCGTAGATGCTAGCCATGTTGCCCTGATAAAAATGCATGTTGATGCTGCAGCGTTTGAAACATGGGATGTTGAAGAAACAATCATCGCGATTGAATTATCTAAACTTAGAGATTTGCTTAAATTAGCAGGACCTGATGATTTAGTCGATGTTAGTTATGATGCATCTGTCGGACAATTCGACATCAAAGTCGGAGAAGTAGATCGTTCAATCAGGCCTATTGACCACACTTTGATGAAAGACCCGAAGGTTCCTGACCTTGAATTAAAAAGTAAGGTTAAAATTGCATCAAATAAGTTGCATAAAGCCCTACAAGCAGCTCGTTTGGTTGGAGAATTGGTGACTCTTTCCCTCGATCCACGTCAATTCAATTTACATGTTCAAGGAGATCAAGATTCGGTGTCTGTATCTCATGAAGCAGGTCAATTGGAAGACTTAGTTGCTGAAAAACCGGTTAAATCAACATATTCTACAAATTATCTTCAGCCTATAGTGAAAGTTATTGATGGCGCAGTAGGTTCTGTAGAGGTTTGTTTTGACGACAAATATCCTCTAAATCTCAACTTTGAAATTGCAGATGGAGCAGGTAATGTGACATATTTCTTAGCACCAAGAATTGATGATACAATCTGATGAATATATGCGTCGAAATCTTGAGGGAGAACTACCTCGGAGTACCATGGGTGATGGCAGTGTATGTGTTATTATACCCAGTGTGAACAACTCTGAAGAACTCGAAATTGTCCTCAGAGGATTAATTGCACAAGATTTCGAAGGCAAATTGGAAATTGTTGTCGTAGGACCAGGGCAGGATAAAGGAAGAGAAGTTTCTGAATCGATTGGTGCTCGATTTATCGATGATGGAGGAGTGAGAACTAGAGCAGATGCCTGTAATGTTGCAATTAAACAAACTCAATCTGAATTTGTGTTTTTCACAGATGATGATGTAATCGTTCCCAAAAATTGGATTTCGAGTTTAATTCGTTGGTTCGATCGTTCAGAAGTTGCAGCGGTTGGGGGCCCTAATTTTGCACCTCCAGAGGAATCAACATTCTGGCAGAGAGTTATTGATGTGACATTCTGTAGTAAATGGGTCACTGCAGGAACCAATTATGGAAATCGTGCACAAGGTGAATTGGAAGAAGTAGAACAACTTCCTGGGGTAAATGCGGCATATCGTCGTTCTATATTGGAATCGGTTGAAGGATTCGATAAGGGAGCAATTGGATGTGAAGATGCAATGTTAGATTACAGGATCCGTAAGGCCGGTCACAAACTGTGGCAAGATCGAACTGCTATAATGTGGCACCGAAGAAGAGGCCCTTCCAGAGTAAGAAAGCAAATCGGAAATTATGGTTTAGTTAGGATTTTAGCAAGTCATATCCATCCTGAAATGAGAGCATGGTCCCATTCGGCAGTAGGAACATTCCCATTACTATCAATTATCGGAATTATTTCTTTGATTTATGGAGCATTAAATGGAGGTGCAGAAAGTTCACTTTGGTTTACTTTTGATGGGAATTGGGATACTCCAAGGATTCTATTTCATGGAGCCCTAGGTATTATGGCTAGTTACATAGCGATATGTTGGGCTGGAGCACTACTAGGAAGTTCACCATCTCGGTCTATTTTTACAATCCTTGCTGCCCCATTGATGACATTCACCCTTCATTGGTCATATGGTGTAGGAGTCATGAAAGGATGGATGCGAATTCGTTCAGGTAATCCGGGACTACAAATCGACGATAGGATACGAACATAATCAACGTAGCCCATGATTCGCAAAGAAAAGAGGCAGAATCGTGATAATTCCACAAAAGAACATCCCACAAATCGAACCAAGTGCTGCAGTACCTTGAGATAATAATTGAACATCTATTCCTGAACCCGGATATACCTCAGTATCTCCTTGCGGATATTCTAAGGACAAATTAATGAGAAGCGTCGCAAAATTTGAAATTAAAACAACTCCGAGTGTTATCCAAATACCTTTTTTCTGATATGTTTGAACCTGATAACCAGAGTACAAATACACACCACCTGCAATTAATGCTATCAAACCTGATGCAGCATAAAACCAAGAGGGAAGTAGAGCACCTTCAACTTCTGGACCCATGGTTGACTCAAGCCAATTATTCAATCCTATAGTTCCAAATGAAAACAATGAGCCAAGCATCTGCATTCCCCCAATACACATTATACTGATACCAATTATTTTCGTAATCACATGTGGTTCATCTTCCATAGGAATTATGACTGGATGAGAAGAGGCAATCCCAGTCAAAGTTATGTCATTGGGATCCACTGGCATTACCATGTTACAAATCGATAACGGGAAAGGGAATAACACTATCCTTGTTTTTATTTCTTGAAAATAGGATACGAGGGTCGCCAGAATATTGCACTAAATACTCCGATAAATACTCCTCCAAGAACTAAACCAGGCCAGCCCTCACGGATATATCCAGAACTAGCATTGAAAAATGCCCAAATAAATGATGGAATTATTCCCAAAATGGTTGCTATGATTATCTCTTCACTAAATCTTCTAATCGGATCAGGACCAGTGGGCAATGTATCTCCATCGTTAGTCCATTTTTTGTCGGTATTTTCATGTCGAACTAATCGAAATACAACATTCTGATTTTCCTCAAACAATAATCCAGACCTTGGTTTTTCATGATTATCTGTTTTCCAATCTCGAATACACTGTAGTCCATGTGGACCTTTTGGGCGCCCATCTGTAGGTTGCCCCCAATAACCTCTATCTGAGATTCTATCCACCAAAATTTCGATACCTACCGCTGATTCAAGTTGTTTATTTTTGAATGCTAGTTCCCATTCTCCCTCAGTTGGGAAACGTAAAGAATGATCGAAAAGTATGTCTTCGATTGAACCTTCTCCTGGAAACATTTGTTGGATTTCCTTAACAGTAAAAACTTGTGAAGTAATCTCAAAACTAGGGACTAAACACTCATGTCTAGGACCTATCTGTCCAAAAAGCACTCCTCTTCTACTCCCACCAATTGTCACTATTCCGCCATCATTTGATACCCAAACAATGTCTGATGGATCCATTTATTCCACCTAAGTTTCACCAGTTTGTATTTGCCACTGAGAAGCATATACTCCATCTGAAGAGATTAATGAGTCATGAGTTCCTCTTTCAACAATTACACCATCTACCATGGAGATAATCTCATCTGCATTTCGAATAGTTGCTAATCTGTGAGCAACTGCAATTGTCAATCGATTACCCCCATTTACTTTGAATAAGGATTCCTGTATTCTCTTTTCAGTCTCTGCATCTAATGCAGCTGATGCTTCATCTAAAATCAAAACATCAGGATTCATCAAGAGGGCTCTGGCAAGGCTAATTCTAGCTCTCTGTCCTCCTGAAAGACGGACGCCACGATCACCTACCATGGAATCCATGCCCTCTTCTAGTTCTGAAACAAATTCCCAAGCGCCTGCTGTCTTCAATGAAGAAATTACTTCCTCATCTGATACTTCCCTTGCATAGGCTACATTTTCCCGAATTGTTCCAAAAAATAAGAAGGGGTCTTGGCTCACAAATCCAAATCGAGAGCGAATTGATTTAATTGTAAATTCTGATATCTCTTTTCCGTTAATTTTCACTGCACCTGACTGAGGTTGGTAGAACTTTTCAACTAATTTTAGAATTGTCGACTTCCCTGCTCCAGTGTGACCCATAATTCCTAAGAATCCTCCTGAGTTAACTTTGAAGGATACATTGTTCAAGACATTTATCGAGGTACCTGGATATGCAAACGTAACTCCGTCGAATGATATTGAGGTAATTGGCTCATCTAAATTCTTGGCGTCGTCAGAATCAGTAATTGAAGGTTCAAGGTCAACTAACGCAAATACTCTACGGGCGGCTGCCTCACCCCTCTGAAGTTGATTCATCAACAAGCCTAGAATGAAGAGAGGCATTGTCATTCTAGTAGAAATTAAAAGGAAAGTAACAAATTGACCAACTGAAATTTCACCAGAATTGAGAATCCATCCCCCTGCTGAAACTAACATTCCAAATGATAAACCAGCAACAACGTATATCCCTGGAATGAAGCGATTTCTAATGAACGCAGCCTGTATTGCTTGATCTCGATAATCAGCACTTTGACCATCTATCCGTTGTCTTTCAAATGATGTTGCATTGTACGCTTTAACTACAGTAATTCCTGAAAGAACATTTTCTAAGATAGCAACAATTCCTCCTGTACTTTCACGTTGTTTTCTGTATCTTCGCTGAACTCTAGTGGAGAACCATACCACCATTGGAACAATAAGAACTAGAGGACCAAACAAAATCATACAAAGTGTAGGAGACATCCAAAATAAGATGGCGAATGCAGTAATAAAGGTGGTAAATATTCGAATGATACTGGTACTAGAATCTGAAATTACATCTTCTAACTGAGCAACGTCTGCAGATAACACTGACATTAAATTTCCAGTCTGACGAGTCTCAAAATAAGATGCTTCCATTTCCATCAAAGACATTGTTGCATCCATTCGAATATCATGTTGGGCCTTGTATGCAATCGATTGCCAGAATTGGTTACTTAATCCTTGAAAAATCGCAAGAGCAGTGAATGAAATGAGAATTAGAAGACCAAATCCAAATTCAATCGAACCAATAGGCCCTATATTTGGGAGAATATCTGAGGAAACTATCCTTTCTACTGTAGCATCGGTAAACATCGAGTTATTTGGATTGTAATAATCAGCAGCCATCCCAATTGCAATGAATGGAATAAGGTCAAAAGCACGCGCACCAATATTTGCGAGTAAACCCCCGAGAGCACGTTGCCAATAAGCAAGAATGTAAGGAATAATTCGGTAGATTTTCCTACCCACTATTTGATCATCATCTCCTAAATCTGATGAGTCAAGAGCAATTCCATCTTCCGACATACAATCACCAGTTTAAGGGGGTAATCGAAGGCATTTGAACCCGTGACCTACTATTCTTCCTCGAAAATTGAACTGTCTTCAATCATTTGACCAATAAATCGTAATCTGGCTTGTGCATTTCGAATGGATGTTTCTACTACGTCTGCAATTTCATCTAATTTATCAGTACTCAAAACTATCATTTGCAAATCTAAATCCTGAACAACAGATGATGCTGCACTAAATAGTGCATCTGGAGAAGGGTTGCCAAATGTTGAAGATAATTGTTCGAGAATATCGAGTTGTTCTAGTTCTATTCCCCCAAATGTAGAAGCAACTGAAACAATATGTTGTGACCATTCTACCAATAATCGATTCCAACGTTCTCCATCAATAGTTCCAGTGGGTGAGGGAATAGGCCTGACAACTCCTCGAAGATACAATTTACCATCTGGTATCTCATCAATGAAATCTTCAATTAGTTCATCAACTGAAGGAAAAGCATCGCCAAAATCTTGTGCATCTAAAGCTGGTTCTAGAACTTCAAGAACTTCAAATCTGTTAATTCCAATAGCTGTTAGATGAAGGTTAGATCCTATTTCATGTAGATTTGATATTTCTGCAATACAACCGTAAGGTGAGGGGGAGAGCCAACCTCTAATCCGACCACTATCAGGATTTTCAGGTAGAATCCCAAACATCCCATTTCCTAAAACACAATCATCTAACATCTGTTTGTATCTTGGTTCAAAAATTCTCAATGGCATTTGTTCACCAGGCATTAAGGCACCAAGAGGAAATAATGGAATTAGTAAACAATCTTCAGGAACCACTGGAACATTAGATGCTTTGACCTGCTTCATACCCTAATGACATTGAATAGACTCAAGAAGATTCGTCTTTAACCACAACACCTACAACCGAATCGAATAAGACCCTGTACTGATTCGCTCCGGTTACGCGCCTGTAGTGAAGGGGTTATCACAAGAGGTTTCCAACCTCTTGTCCCGGGTTC
>OCVP010000708.1_pt1 | contig 14833 bp, 15 predicted proteins | sample 1539171 | NCBI WGS metagenome assembly OCVP01 (sample SAMEA51879418, study PRJEB22527) | metagenome
GATGGTCCGGGATGAAATCAATGATGCCCCCTCCCTGCGCTAGGCGGATGTAGGCGCCGCGGTTCACAATGCACGAGAAATCTCCCTCGATGCCGCCGACGTGCTGCTCACCCGCTCCGAGCTGAAAGGGATCTCGGAACTGGTCCGTCTTTCCCGGATTTCCCGCAGGACGATTCTGCAGAACCTCAGCCTCTCCCTTGGTTACAACACCCTCACCATTCCGCTGGCGATGATGGGCTGGATCAACCCGTTGCTGGCGGCCGCGGCCATGGCAGGAAGTTCCGTCACCGTCGTCCTCAATTCCCTGCGGCAGAAAAGACAATTCCCCGCCTGATTCCGAGTTTTAGTCCACAGCTGCAATATACCGTTTCCAACCTGGAACCTTTTTCATAAAACGTCCCCGCAACTTTTTGAGGAAGAATCCCGCATCCTCCATAGCTCCCATCAATCTTCATCTCTATTTTTCAGTATTTGCGCTTTGGTTTTGTTAGAGTAAGATTTTTGGAATTTCCAATATCAGATTGATTTGAACGATGGAGCGGTCCTTCAAGAAAGAAGTCGAGCTGTTGAGGCTGGGGGAGGGAGAGGTGTTCCACGGGGAGGGGATCCTCGCGGTGACCAAGGCCCTGTTGCAGTCCGGGGTTTCTTACGTCGGCGGTTACCAGGGGGCGCCGGTGTCCCACCTGATGGATGTGCTGGCGGACGCCCAGGGCCTGCTGAATGAACTGGGGGTGCATTTCCAGGCGAATTCCAGCGAAGCAAGTGCGGCCGCGATGCTCGGGGCTTCGATCAACTACCCCCTCCGCGGAGCGGTCACCTGGAAGTCGACGGTGGGGACGAATGTCGCTTCGGACGCCCTTTCCAACCTCGCCTCGGCAGGAGTCAAAGGCGGCGCGCTGATCGTGCTGGGGGAGGATTACGGGGAAGGCGCAAGCATCATCCAGGAACGGAGCCATGCCTTCGCGATGAAATCCCAGATCTGGCTGCTCGACCCGCGCCCGAACCTGCCCCAGATCGTGAAGATGGTGGAACACGGTTTCGAACTTTCGGAGCAGAGCAACTCGCCGGTGATGCTCGAGCTCCGCATCCGTGCCTGCCATGTCCATGGACGTTTCACCTGCAGTGACAACCGTCAACCGCTGTTCTCCCGGAACCGGGTGCTGGAAAATCCTGATTTCGATTATTCCAAAATCTGCCTCCCTCCCTCGACCTACCTCCAGGAAAAACAGAAAATCGAGGAGAGACTTCCCAAAGCAGTGGAATTCATCCGCCGGCATCAGCTGAATGAGGTTTTCGAGGGTAACCAGAAGCAGATCGGAATCATCCTCCAGGGCGGGATGTACAACGCGGTGATGCGTTCGCTGCAGCGGCTCGGGCTGGCCGACAGTTTCGGCAACACCGAAATCCCGCTTTACGTGCTGAACGTGACCTATCCGCTGATCCAGGACGAATTCGCGGAATTCTGCAGGGGCAAGGATCAGGTTCTGATGGTCGAGGAAAGCCAGCCTGCTTTCATCGAACAGGCGGCCCAGGCCTTTCTACGGCAGGCGGGAGTCGCTACAGAGATTCACGGCAAGGATGTGCTCCCCACCGCCGGGGAATACACCGCCGAGGTCGTTTTGGCAGGGCTGACCCGTTTCCTGGAAAACACCGGAATTTCCGCCCGTGCAAAAACGAAGATCCGCCGGCCCCTGAAGCAGATCCAATCGCTCAAGGAAAAAGCCTCGGAATTCCTGGAAAAACCGGTGCCGCCGAGGCCTCCCGGATTTTGCGTGGGCTGCCCGGAACGTCCGTTTTTCACTGCAATGAAACTGACGGAAAAGGAAACCGGTCCGCTCCATGTCTCTGCCGATATCGGCTGCCACACCTTTTCCACCCTGCCGCCTTTCAACATCGGCAACACCGTGCTCGGCTACGGGCTCGGGCTGGCAAGTTCCGCCGGAGTCGCCCCTGCCTTCGGAGGAAAAAATGTGGTCTCGATCATGGGGGACGGAGGATTCTGGCACAACGGCCTGACCACCGGGGTCGCAAGCTCGGTCTTCAACCGCAACGACGGCGTGCTGGTGATCATGAACAACGGCTACACCTCCGCCACCGGCGCCCAGCACATTCCGTCGACCGGAACCAACGCCCAGCTCCAGCCGACGGGAATGGACATGGTCTCCGCACTCAAGGGGCTCGGGGTGAAATGGATCCGGACGGTCAACACCTACCAGGTTTCCAAAGGGATGAAAGTGCTCAGGGAGGCATTGAACACCAGCGCCCAGGGGCTGAAAGTCATCATCGCCGAGAGTGAATGCATGCTGGCCGTCCAGAGGCGGAAAAAACCCGCCCAGCGTAAAATGCTCCAGCAGGGCAAACGTGTGGTACGCACCCGCTTCGGGGTCGACTCCGACACCTGTACCGGGGATCATTCCTGCATCCGGATTTCCGCCTGCCCGTCCCTGACCATCCGCCCCAACGGCGACCCGCTCAAGTCCGACCCGGTGGCCTTCGTTGACAACCAGTGTGTCGGCTGCGGGCTTTGCGGGGAGGCCGCCCACGCGGCGGTGCTCTGCCCCTCGTTCTACCGCACGGAAGTGATCCAGAACCCAAGCCGCTGGGACCGTTTCAAACACCGTCTGCGGCGAGGGGTGATTTCCCTTTTCAGTCCCGCCCCGGCATGAACGCGGAAACCGCAACGCCGGTCAGCATCCTGATTGCCGCGCTGGGTGGAGAAGGCGGCGGGGTGCTCTCGAACTGGCTGGTCGAATCCGCGATGGCTGCAGGGTTCCCGGGGCAGAGCACCTCCATTCCCGGAGTTGCCCAGAGAACCGGCGCCACCACCTACTACCTCGAGATCTTCCCGGTCCCGATCGACGAACTCGGGGACCGTGAGCCGGTGCTGACCCTGACCCCGGGGCCCGGTGAGATCGACCTGATGATCGCCTCCGAACTGCTGGAAGCCGGCCGGGCGATGCAGAACGGCTTCATCTCCCCGGACCGCACGACCCTGATCGCCTCCACCCACCGGCTCTACTCGGTCGCGGAAAAAACCGTTGCCGCCGACGGACGTTACCAGGCCGATACGATCATCAACGCCGCGGAACAGATGGCCGGAGCATGCCTGCTCCGGGATTACCGGAAACTGTCGGAAGCGTCCGGAAGCATCATCAACGCCGTCCTGCTCGGGGCGGTGGCCGCCAGCGAAAAACTGCCCTTCGGCAAGGAAGTGCTGGAACAGACCATCCGTAAATCCGGAATCGCGGTGGAAGCCAACCTCAAAGGTCTGGACGCCGGGTTCAGCGCCGTGAACGGAGAACCGACCCCGGATTCCCCCTCCGAGACTGCCTCCGAGCCCCTCGGAGAAACCCAGACCACCCAGCGCAGGGCCGCCCCCCTGCTGGAGCAGGTGCGGCATCAATTCCCGGAAACCCTGCAGGAACTGGTTTCCAGGGGGGTGCTGCGGACCGTCGATTTCCAGGATCAGAAATACGGCAGGCTTTACCTCGAGCGGCTCCGGACGGTCTTTGATTTGGAAAAGGATGCCGGTGCGGAGGATTATCCCCTGACCCGGAAAACTGCGAAAAACCTGGCGCTCTGGATGGCCTATGAGGATGTGGTGCGGGTTGCGGATCTGAAAACCCGTTCCGAAAGAATCTCCCGCATCCGCAAGGAAGTTCATGCGCGGACATCGGACCTCGTCGAAGTGGTCGACTACCTCAAACCCGGAATCGAGGAATTATGCGCCCTGCTTCCAAAATTCATCGCAACCCCTCTGCTGGAGTGGGCTTCCAAAGGGAACCGGCTCGAACGCCTGCACTTCGGGATGCACCTGAAAACAACTTCGGTTTCCGGATTCCTGCTGGTCCGCAGCCTGGCGATGCTCCGTCCCTTAAGGAGGTGGACCTACCGTTTTTCCCTCGAGCAGGATCGGATCGACAACTGGCTGGAATGTGTCCGAACTGCTGCATCCCGGGACCATCAACTGGCATCGGAAATCCTCGAATGCTCCTCGCTGCTCAAAGGATACGGCGACACCCACCGCAGAGGGCTCGACAATTTCCAGACGCTGATGGACCTCGTCATCCAACCCGGTCTGCAATCCGCCGAGCCCACCGAACTCGCTTCCACCATCCGCTCCGCCCGCCAACAGGTGCTTGCCAGCCCTGAACCGGTTTTTTTGAAAGAGACTCTCCAAACCAATCCAACAGCAGAAAATCTAAAGTTTCAGGTATAATTTTTTTTGGAGATATCTTTCATGCAGAACCTAAATATTATTTTCAATTTTTTGCCAAAGTTACTTAATGCTCAGATCAACCTTTTAAAAAAGTTGGTTATTTATGACCTACAGGTTTTCAGAAAAATTCTGATTTTTTGATTTGATTGGTAAAATTCATTAAGTCTGATCGAACAACCTCCCCCAGCCTTTTTTGGAGTTGGAGAGGCCGGCGAGGTGGAGGGCATGCCAGGCCATGGCGTGGTTGCTGGAGGTAACGGGTTTTCCGAGTTGCTTTTCGAGGGAATGGATTGTTTCGGCAATCCGCAGGTTGGTGCAGGCGACGAAGACGGCATCCACGGAGGGATGATCGCCGATCTCGAGGACTGCGCTTTCGATGGAGTTCGGGGAGATCCTGCCGACGAGGTTGTCATCATCGACATTGAAGGACGCCATCGCAGGCACTTCGATTCCTTCCTTCTCGAACAAACCGCGCATCTGCAGGTTCAGTTCGTCCCGGTAGGGAGTGAGCAGGGCCATCCGGGAGACATCGAGTTCGCGCAGGGCTTCGACCGCGGCAGTGAAGGGATTGGTCACGCGGACCCCGGGTTTGGCATTTTGGCAGAGGGCTTCGACCCGCGGGGGTCCGATCACCATCGAAGCCGAGGTGCATCCGTAGGCGATCACATCGAGGGGCATTCCGGGCAGGATCACCCTCACCGAATCCTCAAGCCGGCTTTCCATCGCGGAAAGGGTTTCGGCATTGATGCTCGGTTCATTGAGGATACGGCTCTGGTAAAGCCCGACCCCGGGGAGATTCAGGATTTTGCGGAATTCATGCTCGATCACATGATCGGTGGCCAACACCACCAGCCCGATCGCAGCCCGGGAACGGACGGAATCGTCCAGTTCGTAGGGACGCTGCTGAAGACTGATTTTGGGGTCCAAAAAACCTCCCGGAAAAAGGAGTTTCAGTTCCGGTATGAAAACGAGGCGTCAAACCGGGAAAGCACGTATTCCCCGCATCGGATGGGCGGATAGAGCGCGGATTCCTGATCGGCGCAGACGATGGAGGGATCGATGAGCGTGTCGAAATCGGGATCCCAGGCTACCACCATCGAATAGCGCTCACAAGACTGACGGTTGATCACCCGGTGGGGGGTGGAACGGAAGACGTCGTTGCTCCAGCGCATCAGCAGGTCCCCGACATTGACCACCAGGGTTCCCTCGATGGGATGGGCCGTGACCCATTCCCCCTGATGATTCTGCACTTCCAGGCCTCCGACCTGGTCCTGCCACAACAGGGTCAGGCAGCCGTAGTCGGTGTGGGGGGCGACCCCGAACTGGCTTCTGCCGAGTTCCCTGGACTGGGGGGGATAGTAGATGATGGAACTGCGGGCGATGGGTTCTTTCATCTGGCGCACAAAGGCCTGTGGATCGATCCCCATGCTCATGGCAAAAGCGCGCATCACCTTTTTCCCGCATTCGATGCCTTCGGTGAAGAAGGGATAGACCGAGTCCCGGAATTGCGGAAGTTCCCTGGGCCACTGGTTTCTTCCCAGAAACGGATTTTCTGAATTGACGGAGGGATGGTCATCGGGAAGGTCGAGTCCCCAGACGAAACTTTCCTTGAGGTCGATGTTTTCCGCCGACTCCATTTTGGCCTCGCCCACCGAAAGAAAACCATGGTGACTGGAGTTGATTTTGATTTTCTGTTTCGAATCCTGGGGCTGGCTGAAAAAATTCTGGGACGCCCGGTGTGCTTCCGTGATTACCGATTCCGGGATGCCGTGATTGCGGATGTAAAAAAACCCGACTTCCTCTGCCGCCTTGCGGATTTCCAGGGCAACCTGCATCGATTCTTCAGGGGTCCCCTTGAGGAATCCTCCGAAGTCGATGACCGGGATTTCTTCCACGGCAATCGTTTTGGATTCTGCATAGCCCATGTCAGTTCTTGTAAATCGGATGCCTTGGCTATTTCTGGTAATAGCCGATGGTGTCCCCTTCGGTGCTGACGCCGAGCCCGTTGAGGGTGCGGTTGGAGTAGTTGAAATAGGCGCAGACCTGGTTCACTTCGAGGATTTCCTCGTCGGAGGCTCCCTCGCGTTTTGCGGAAAGCACGTCTTCGGCGACCATCTCCCCGGGGGTTTTGGTCAGTTTCCCGGCGTAGCGCATCAGGGCCAGATCTTTGCCCTGGAGCACCGCTTCCGGAGTTTCCTCTTCCAACGCTTTCCGGAGCGCCCGGCACCATTCCACGTCGCCCTGAAGTTTTTCAAAATTGGAATAGTGATGCATGAGGCTGTAGTCACAGCGGTTGAGGATGCTGGTATAAACCGCGATCGCTTCCAGGAACCAGAGCGGAAGGCTCAGATCCGCATGGTGGAGCACGCTTTTATACAGGGTGTAATGGCCGTTCATCGATTGGGGACGCAGGCTGTGAACGCGCATCACATTGTCGACCGTGCCGCTGGGAGTCATCACCTTGTCGAACATTTCCTTCAGAAATCCCCTGGCACCTTCCACGGGCATCATCTTGATCCATGCACTCATTGCATCCTCATGAATTCAGGATCTTTCCTTTGGAGGGCCGGGAGAAGAGTTTCTTCACCATCGGCTCAAAAAATTCCAGCGGGGCGGTGTCATAACTGCTCTGGATCGAGTTCTGGTCGTATCGACGGACCCACTCGGCGGTGTGTTCGAAAAAGGGATGTCCGCGGAATTTCTCCAGTTCGGCGGTATCGAGGTCGGGATGGTTCCGGGCATGGACATCCAAAAAGTACTGATGGTGTTTGAGCAGCCAGTAGTTTTTATTGGAAATGTAGTTGGCAAGCAGGGTGGCGGCAAACTCGCCATGGTTGTCCGGGGATATCAGGTAACCGACGTCATGAAAGAGGGTGCAGACCACCAGTTCCTCATCACACCCGTCCCGGTAGGCCATGGTCGCCGACTGCAGACAATGGCGGTAGTTGTTCACCTGGTACCCGAAACTCTCGACATGCTCCTGGGTCCGCAGAAAGCCCAGGGCCTGCTCCGCCTGGTGTTCGCTGTAGAAATCCTTTTTCTGCCGGGAAAGCAGGGTCCAGTCTTCGGCGGTGAAATCTTCCATCGTCGGCTTTGCCTCTTCCACCTGATGCCAGCCTGGCGAGGCCATCGGGGTGGGCTGGTTCAATTTCCCGTCACCCGGGAGCCCATCCTGAATTTTTTCCCCGTTGCCGAGAGCCGGTGCGGGATTCCCGTTCCCCATGATCATGCTTTTCTGGAAAAAAACCGGAGCCGTGTTTCCATGCTCAAAGGAAAGACTTTGAAGCCTGAAACTGCGAACCTGTGGTCCGCAGGCTTCAGGCTTTATGGGAAATCAGTTCCCGGAAAGCCACTTGGCTTCCAGTTCCTTGAAAAATCCCGCGTTCCCTCTTGAGGTCAATCCAGTGGTTGACGTAGTTGATCCAGACCTGGTCATTCTGGGGAAGCAGCATCGCCAACGGGGTGGGGCTGCGTCCTTCCTGAACCGGAACGCGCTGAAGCTGCTTGTATTTCTTCACCAGATTTGCCGCTTCGAGGTTACTGGTCATGGAAGCATCTGCACGCCCTGCGAGCACTTCCTGGTAGTCCCTTGCCGGGGCAGAGACGGTGATGATCTTGGCCTTGTTGAACAGCGCACGGGCTCTTTTTTCCTGGACCGTCCCCATGGTCACCGCCACGGTCACCGAGGGAGAATTCAGATCTTCCCAGGAATTGTACTTCCCGGCACTGCTGCGGCTCATCAACGGCACGTCGACCACCGCAAAATAGGATTTGGAATATCCCGCCACCAAAGCCCGCTTGGGACTGAGGGACGCGCTGGTGCTCATGTCGTACTTGTCGGCAACGATTCCGTTGACCAGGGTCTTCCAGGTGGTCGGCACAAAAACGACCTTGACGCCCATGTCTGCCGCCAGTGCAGTGGCAACGTCGATGTCAAAACCCTCGCGTTTCTGGGTCGCCGGGTCGATCAGGGTCATCGGATTCCAGTCCCCGGTGGTTCCCACCCGCAGTTCCCCTCTTTCCAGAATCTGTTTGAGGTTGGATTGTGCGAGCAAGCCCATCGGCAGGGCCAGCATCATGACGCTGAGAATGATATTTTTCAAAAGCTTGAATGAACGCATAAAGCCTCCTGATTGCTTCGAAATGAGTGGTGTTTCGATTCGACTGCACGGATCCGATTTCCATCAGGACTTGTACAAATCCGACGGAAAGGAATAATGTGCGGTCCTTAAATGACAAAAGGCTAAACCCTACTGCATCACTGCCTCCAAGGCAAATTCAAAAATAACGTTGAAGACTGAGACCCGGGAATGAAGCATCATTGGATTTGGATCCTGCTGATCCTTTTCATATCAGGCTGCGGACAAGGCTATGACTGGGGCTGGTACGTGGTTTCACCACTTCACCCCCAGGGGCAGACCAACATCCAGTTTCTGATCAGCGGGCTCTGGTACACGCTCCTGCTTTCGGTGATGGCGATTCTGCTTTCCATCGTGCTCGGATTGCTGATTGCCCTGATGACGCTGACGAAGCATTCTTTCTTGAGGAAAGTGAACCGGGTCTATGTGGAGATCTTCCGTTCGATCCCGATCCTGGTGATGCTGTTGTGGGTCTATTACGGACTCCCGCCGGCGTTGGGAATCCGGCTCGACGTCCTCTGGGCGGGAGTGCTGGCCCTGGCCTTATGCGACAGCGCCTTTGAAGCGGAGATTTTCCGGGCAGGGATCCAGTCCATCGAGAAGGGACAGCATGATGCCGCCAACTCCCTGGGCCTCGGCTTTTACCTGAAGATGCGTCTGATCGTTTTACCCCAGGCGATCAAACGGATCCTTCCCGCGATCGGGAACCAGTTCGTTTATATGCTGAAAATGTCATCCCTCGTTTCGGTGATCGGGATGACCGAACTGACCCGGCGTGCGGATGAATTGGTGGTCAGCCAGTACCGTCCCCTGGAAATCTATACCTTCCTGGTCTTCGAGTATTTCGTGCTGATCATCGTCGTTTCCTCCCTGGTCCGGCAACTGGAGAAGAAACTCCAGACGGAGTCATGATTCTAGACTGACGCCCTTTTCCCTTCGAGCCAGGCCTCCGTCGCTTCACGGGCAGGATCCAGAACCGATTGAACCGGAGCCAGTTCACCCATCATCTGCTGCCAGTCCTCGAGTTCTTTTCCAAGTGACCATTCAGCCCCGAGTTCCTTCCACATCATTCCTGCCAGCATCAGGGTTTGGGAGAAGGCACAGTCTGCCAGACTTGGAGCCTTGCCGACCAGGAATGGTCCGGTTTGGATCAACCCTCTCAATCGTTCCAGGGATTGCTCCATTTCCTCCAACCGCTTTTCCACCACTTCGGCATCTCTCTTTTCCGGACTCATCGCCGGGAACAAGGACCGCACAATCGGTTCGAGCTTTAGGTCATGCAGCCTGCAAAGCATGCGGATCTTTGCCCTCTGTTCTGCAGACCCGGGAAGGAGGTTGGGTTCCGGGAAAACTTCGTTGAGGTATTCGTTGATCACTTCCGATTCCGAGAGGATGACGCCGTCGTGATCCAGCGCCGGGATGGTCCCTGAAGGAACCCGTTTTTTGTATTCCTCGGATCCGTAGCCTCCTGGAGGAGGGAGGATCTCGCATTCCAAATCCTTGAAACGGAGGGCATGCAGCACCTTGCCGCAATAGTTGCTGATGGGCAGTGAATAGAGAATCATGCAGGTTCCTCATCGGTTTCGGGTGCAGGTTCCAGGATCTTCCCCCCGGGTTCGAGGTTTTCCGGAAGATTTTCGACAAGATATTTTTTCAGCGGCTGGCTGAAATCGATGGCAAAGCGAAGGGAGACGGCGATCAGCATCAACAGGACCCATCCCCGGCTCTGGAGCGCCTGATCGCGGGTGGCGGTGAAATACGGGGCCTTGCCGAAGTAGACCACCGAGGATTTTCTGCTGAAAACCTGTCCCCTCAACATCAACCGGAAAAATCCATCAGGATGGGTCATCGATGCCGGTTCGTCTTTTTTTTCTGATTGGTGAAGCTGGTCCTGGTCAAAAAATGCCGTGCCGAGCTGGATCACGAAAGGCGTGTTTTTCTTGATCTGCATCTTCTCACCCTTGGGCATCGGGAAAAGGGTCTGGGCCGGGAAGGCTCCGCTCAGGAAGAGGCTCCACTCGGTTTTGCGTTCCATCCCGCCAACCATGATCGGGGCTTCTCGGGAGAAAAAGGCTTCTTTCGGCAGGTTTTTTTTCTGTTCCAGTCTGGGATCCGGATCCCAGCGCTCACGGGCATGGAATTCTTCCCCACGCTGATTCAGCAGATCCAGCACGAACCGCCTAAACCCGACATAGGGATTTTTCTGATCCGAGAAGAACTGTTCAAAAAACACCGTCTGGTCCGAGGTATATTCTTCACAACGGGTCATGAAAAAAGGGGAGGTGCATTCGTCCTTCGAGCGTTTCAGGCTTTTGGAAAGGGGAAGAAGCAGTTTCTGGTATCGCAGGCAGAGCTTGCGGTAAGCCCGGTCAAGGTCCCGGATGCCTAGATTCTTCCCTCCGGACGGTGAAGAAGAACCGAATCCTGAACTCCATTCCGGAGAATCAAAGAGTTCCCTGGATTTCATCTCAGGTTTTTCAGACAGAACCAGCGGGAAGGTCTTGCCGAACTGGTTCAGCAGATCCTTCATCAGTTGTTCCATCGCCCGGAAGTCGAGCCGTTCCAGCCGCTTTTCCAGGGGTTCCTCCCCGGAGGCATCCCGCAGCATCCGGTTGAGACGTTCTTCGAGCCAGCTGCGGATGGTGCTTTCCTGCTCCGCATTCTGAAGCCTCAACTGGAAATAACGGTTTTTCAGCGTCAGGTAGGTCCGGTAATCCGAAGAAAACAACGCGCGCAGACGTTCGTTAAAAAACCAGTTCCTTTCCTCCTCGGGAAGCTTGGAAACGGCGACCAGGTGTTCCGAGAGCAATTTCTGGTCGTAGAGCACCTTCTGGTCGCAGTCGAGAATACGCAGAAGGCTGTTTTCCAATCTGCGGCGATAGCTGGCCAGCTGGCTGGTTTCCTTGGAGTCCCTTGAAAAATCATCGAGCCGCACCACCACCGAGAGGGACTGGCAGCTTTTCTGGATCCCGGAAAGTACCGTCTTCAGCCCCTGGTCCGGGTCATAATTGGCAATCAGGCGCTGGACGGTCTGGTTGTCATAAAGCTGGAGCGCGTGCATGAAAGCCTTTTGCTGAAGCGTCAAGGACTCCAGCGGATTTTCGATGGGATGCGCTTCAAAAAAATCCTGGACGGCCACGTTGAGGGCCGTGACAAAACGTTCCAGCAGATCCGATTTTCGGGACCTTGATCGACGTTGAAGATCTTCCTCGATGGAAAGGATCTTATGCTGCCATTCCGACTGTTGCATGAACTCGGGAGTTTCGGGAAATCTCCTTCAGGAGATGTGGAAAACGAACCGTTTTCAGGAAAAAGGAATCCGTTCGATCAGCCATTCGATCAAGCGGTCGGTCGTCCATTGCTCTGCCTCCGCGGAAAAGTTGAGGATGATCCGATGGCGAAGCACCGGAAGCAGGATCGCCCGGATGTGTTCAGGGCGGACCGCGGAACTTCCCTCCAGAACCGCCCTCGCCCTCGCGGCACGAACGATGTTCTGGGAAGCCCGGACCCCTGCGCCCCATTCCACCAATTCCTGAACCTCCTTGAATCGGCTCTGCTCGGGCCTTGTTTCGCGGATAAAATGCACCACCCATTCAACCAGGTGGCTTCCCATCGGCACGGCGTTGACCAGATCCTGGAAACGGCTGATCAATTCCGGTTCGAAAATCGGTTCCAGAGGAGATGCATCGAACGTGCTGGGCAGCTTCGCGATTTCGATTTCTTCGGCTTCCGCAGGATAACGGATGTCGATGTTGAACAAAAAACGGTCGAGCTGCGCTTCCGGGAGGGGGTAGGTTCCTTCCGAATCGATTGGATTCTGGGTTGCAAAAACGATGAACGGATCTTCCAAAGTCCGGGTCTGCCCCGAAACCGTCACTTCCTGTTCCTGCATCGCCTGCAGCAACGCAGCCTGGGTACGGGGTGAGGTACGGTTGATCTCATCGGCCAGCAGCAGATTGGTGAAAACCGGCCCCGGGATGAAGCGGAAACTCCGGTCAGTGCCGGATTCTTCCAGGATTTCCACTCCGGTGATGTCCGAAGGCATCAGGTCCGGGGTGCATTGGATGCGGTTGAATTTCAGATGAAACAGCTGAGCCAGTGAACGGATCAAGAGTGTCTTTGCCAACCCCGGGACCCCGGTGATCAGCACATGCCCGCGGCAGAAAAGGGCGACCACCAGCTGGTCCAGGATTTCCTGCTGGCCGATGATGACTTGTGAAATGGAATCCTTGAATTTGCTGGAAAACTCCAGAAGTTCCTGGTGAAGCTGTTCCGGGTCAGTAACCGCTTCCACGGACTGGCTTTCCGAGTCTTGAGTGAGCTCCATTGAATGTCGGGAAGGTGGATGAATTAAATTTTTCTCAACCGTCAGTCTGGAAGACCTGAACTTGAAAATCAAGGAGAGTCGGAGGTTTGCAAAGTCTTGCACTCGCTTCGCATGACGGGCTAAAGTTTGAACTTTTAACAGCTCAGGTTTCATCCGTTCCCGAAGCAAAAATCTCAATGGTTTCAGAAAACCGCAAAGCATCCGATGTCGCAACCTCCATTCTCCGGGAACTGGGGGTGGATGAAGCAGAAAAGCAAAAGACGGAAACATCCGGGCTGGATCCATCGATCTGGGATGAAGACGATGCTTCCTCAACCAAGGAATCCGATGAAAAACCTCAGGCAGAACCGGTCAAGGAACAGCCGGATTCCCTCAGCCCTTTCCGCAGACAGGCTTTGCGTCTCGGATACCTGGCCTTAACCGGCCTTTGCGGATTCCTGATCCTGCTGCTTGCCGGCGGATATTTGAACCTGATCGACCGTTCCCTCTTTCAGCAACTGCTGAGCAACCGTTTTCACCAGATCGAATTCGAGGGAGACCTCCGAAGCAGGCTGATCCAGAACCGTCTCAACCGGGAACCGCTGGTGGTGCTCGAAGGCGGCCTGCGGAACCTGTTCAACACCGAAGACACGGTGAGTCACGTGCGTCTCAAGGCCCTTGCCTTCGACGAACAGAACAACCTGCTTGAAAGCCGAACCGGATTTGCCGGGATCCTGCTCAATGATGAAGAGCTTAAACGGCTCAGCCGCAGTGAAATCGTACGTCTCTTTGAACTCAAACAGGGTCGTGAGATTCCCAACGAGAACCTGCTGTGGAAACAGGAACTGCCGTTTCAGGCCGTTTTTTTCACCAGCGGGAAAAAGATAAACCGCACATCAGTACAGATCGTAAGTTATCATCGCAACGGTGAAATGGTCTACGTCCGAACCCCGGATTCTGAATCCTGATTCCGGAACAGACCGTTTACTTACGAAAAAACTCAACCCGCTTTTTCCCTTGGAAATCCTGCATTTTTCCTCGTTCAAAGAAATCGACGAGAAGGAATGGAATGAGCTGACAGAGGATGATTTCCCCTTTCTCGACCATGCCTACCTGCTGGCCATGGAAGAAGGAGGATGCGTTGGGGAAGGAACCGGATGGGAACCGGCGTACCTCGGGGTAAGGGATCAGGGACGTTTGGTCGGTGCCTCTTGTCTTTATGAAAAAACCAACAGTTACGGGGAATACATCTTCGACTGGGAATGGGCCCATGCTTTCGAACGTTACCGGCAGAATTATTATCCCAAGCTGACATCAGCGGTCCCTTTCACCCCGGCTACCGGACGCAAACTGCTGGTGCATCCGGATGCGGATCGGGCTGAAGTGGAAAAAACCCTGGTGCAGGGCGCGCTGGACAAAACCAGAAACAGTGGAGCAAGTTCCCTCCACTACCTCTTCATCCGAGAAGAGGAAATCCCGGTCTTTGAGTCAATGGGATTTCAAATCCGTCATACCTTCCAGTTTCACTGGCTGAACCAGGATTATCAGGAATTCAATGATTTCCTCGCGCGGCTCAAAAGCAAGCGGCGGAAAGACATTATCCGGGAACGTCGAAAGGTCCGGGAGCAGCAGATTCACATCGAACTGCTGGAGGGGGACGCGATTCAGCCCGAACACATTCAGGTCATGTACGGTTTTTATCTCTCGACCATCGACAAAAAATGGGCAAGCGCCTACCTCACCCTCGATTTTTTCCGGCAGATTCAGACCACCATGCGTGAAAATATGGTGCTGATCATGGCCCGGAACGATCAGGAATGGGTCGCCGGAAGCATCAACTACCGTAAAGGCAATGCCCTCTTCGGACGTTACTGGGGATGCTTCAAGGACTACCGCTTCCTGCACTTCGAACTCTGTTACTACCAGACCATCGAATACGCCATCAACCACCGCCTCGCGCTCTTTGAGGCCGGAGCCCAGGGAAGCCACAAGGTTCAACGGGGCTTCCTTCCGGAAAAAACCTACAGCGCCCACTGGATCGAACATCCTGCCTTCCGAAAAGCCATTTTCGACTTCCTCGACCAGGAACGAAACGCGCTGAAAATCGGCCTCCAGGAATTTGAAAGAAGTCCTTACCGGGAAGAAGACTGATCGGACTCAACCGGATCT
>OCVP010000715.1_pt1 | contig 14764 bp, 17 predicted proteins | sample 1539171 | NCBI WGS metagenome assembly OCVP01 (sample SAMEA51879418, study PRJEB22527) | metagenome
ATGAGCATAAAAAAGATGGTCACGATGAGCATGGTCATGAAGGACATGCACATGGCGAATTTGATCCACATATCTGGTTAGATCCTATGAATGCAAAAGTAATTTTAAGCGAGATGGCTGAGCACTTAATTGAAAATGATCAAAAAAATGAGGCTAAATATAAAGCAAATTTAAAAAAAGCTCATAATGATTTAGATAAACTTACAAAAAAAGTTAAGTCTGAATTAAATAAAGATTTTAAATCAGTAGTCTTCCATGATGCCTATCAATACTTTGAAAAAAGATTTGGTATAAATATTCTTGGAGCATTTACAGTAAATACAGACGTTATGCCAGGTGCTGAGCAATTAGCTGAAATCAGAGAGGTAATTGAGCATGATAAAGTTAGTTGTATATTTTCAGAGCCTCAATTTAATCCTGATATTATTAAAGCTGTAGCAAAAGATACTAATGTTGCAACAGGTGTAATCGATCCATTAGGAGCTACACTTGATCCAGGTAAGGATTTATATTTTGATTTAATAGGTAATATGTCAAAATCTTTCAAAGGTTGTTAATTAGAAATTGATCTTTAGTTATAAATAATATCTAATAATGGGATGAGTACAGTTTCCCTAACATTAGATGAAATTTTTGATTTAGCCAAAAAAACTTTATTAGCTAATGGTTGTGATGATGAAACAGCTTCTATTCTGTCTGACCTGATTAGAAATGCCGAACGGGATGGATCTTTATCTCATGGTTTGTTTAGATTACCTGCATATGTGAGTGGTTTAAAAAGTGGAAAAATTAATGGTAAAGGAAAGCCTGAAATTAAAAAAATTTCTTCATCAGTTATAAAAGTTCAAGGGAATAATTGTTTAGCCCCAGTAGTTTTAAATAAAGGGTTACCTGAATTAGCTAAGGCCGCAAAAGAAAATGGCGTAGCAGTGCTAGCAATAAATAATTCTCATCACATGGCAGCGATGTGGCCTGAAACAGAAAAGTTAGCAGAGGAAGGTTTGGTTGCTTTTGCATGCACATCATACAAACCTGCTGTAGCACCTGCTGGTGCAATCAAACCATTGTTTGGAACAAATCCAATTTCATTTGCATGGCCTCGACCTGGAAAAACTCCAGTTGTTTATGATATGGCTACTGCATCAATGGCAATGGGTGAAGTACAAGTTGCAAAAAGAGAAGGGCACAAAGTTCCATTGGGAACGGGTTTAACTAAAGATGGAAAAAACACAACTGATCCAGGAGCAATAGCTGATGGTGGTGTACTACTTCCTTTTGGTGGTTATAAAGGTTCAGCGATAGCAATGATGGTAGAGCTAATGGCTGGTGCATTAGTAGGAGACAACTTTAGTTTTGAAACAGCGGCTAAAGATAATAATGATGGTGGTCCGCCAAGTGGAGGAGAATTTATACTAGCAATATCTCCAGATAAAACAGCAGGAACAGACTGGCAAAAACACTCAGAAGAATTTTTTAACAAAATGAAATCTTTTGATGGCGTTAGACTTCCTGGTGAAAGGCGACATAAAAATAGATTAGATAAAGGTCCAAGAAATATTAATCAGGAACTAGTAAATAAAATTAAGTCTTTAAGCTAATTCAATTTCAATTGGTGTATGATCAGATGGTTTTAATCTACCTCGAGGATATTTATTTATTTTTACATCCTTAACTAGATTAATAAGTGAGTTTGAAACTAAAAAATGATCAATTCTCATTCCATTATTTTTTTGCCAAGCACCGCTCGTATAGTCCCAAAATGTATAACCTTCTTTGTCTGGATGTATAAATCTATAGGCATCATGGAATCCTAGGTTTATGAGTTCCCTTAGTTTTTTTCTAATTTCTAATCTATATAGAGCATCATTTTCATAACTTTTAGGATTATGAACATCTTCTGCAGCCGGAATAATATTAAAGTCTCCGCCAATAATTATATTTTCATTTGATTTAGACATACTTTTTAATTTTTTAATTAAGCTTTCAAGCCAATAAAGCTTATAGGTATATTTTTCAGTATCTACAGGATTTCCATTTGGCGTGTAAATATTTATTAAAGTTATATTTTTTTTTTTAAACTTAATATCAGCCGTTATAATTCTTGACTGCTTGTTTTTATCTTTAAATGGATCATTTTTAATATTTTCTAGTTTTTTCTTAGAAACTATAGCAACCCCATTGTAACTTTTTTGTCCAAAAACATAATTCTCATATTTCAGAGAGGAAAAATCGTCGTAAGGATAGGTTTCATTTTGTGTTTTTATTTCCTGCATCATTACAATATCTGGGGAAAATTTTTTTAAATATTCTTTTATATTTTCAATTCTGGCCCTTACAGAATTTACGTTCCAAGAACTTATAATCATTAAAGTGAAAAGGAAACACCACAACCACAAGAGGATTTACTTTGTGGATTTTTAATTTTAAAAGACTCACCAATAAGCTCTTTAACAAAATCAACCTCTGATCCTTTTAGAAGTTCTGCTGATTGCTTATCAATTAAAATATTATCAAATCTTACATCGTCCTCTTCTTGTGTTTTGTCAAAAGAAAAATCATACTGAAAGCCTGAACAACCTCCACCTTTGATTGCGATTCTGAAAAAGGATCCTTTATCTTTCTGTAACAACAAATGATTTATTTGTTTTATCGCTTTATCTGTAAATTTAATTTCTTTATTCATGTGTTAACACTGATAATACTAATATAATAATATTTTATTATTTTTAAAGTATGAAAAATTTCAATAAATTAGGTTTATTTAAAAGCAAAGGCAGGCTTTATTCTGAACCACAGAATAGATTTAGGACCCCATTTCAAAGAGATAGGGATAGAATTATCCATAGTGCATCCTTCAGAAGACTAAAACATAAAACGCAAGTATTTGTTAATACTGAGGGAGACCATTATCGAACAAGAATTACTCACTCTATAGAGGTTGCACAAATAGCCAGAACAATTGCAAGATTTTTAAATTTAAATGAGGAGCTCGCAGAAACTTTAAGTTTGGCTCATGATTTAGGACATACACCCTTTGGTCATGCAGGGGAAGAAGCATTAAATGAAAGCATGTATGACCGGGGAGGTTTCGATCATAACTTACAAACATTAAGAATTGTTATGTTTATTGAAAATAAATATTTAAAATTTAAAGGTTTAAATCTTACTATAGAAACTCTTGACGGATTGCTTAAACATAATGGCCCAATATTTGATAAAAAAAAAATTGACAAACTTATAGGTATTAGAAATCTTAAAAATAAGATTAATTTTAATATTTATCCGTCATTGGAAGCACAAATAGCTGCCATATCAGATGATATTGCATACAATAACCATGACATTCAAGATGGGTTAAAAGCTAAACTTTTTAATTTAAACGACTTACTCTCATTGAATTTTTTTAAGGAAATTTACAAACCATATAAAAATATAAAAAACATATCAAAAGAAGTAATTATTTATCAAATGGTAAGAGACTCAATTAATTTAATGGTTAATGATCTAATTAAAAATTCAATTATAAAAATTAAAGAAAATAAAATTAAAAACTTACAAAACATATATCATCACAATGATATTTTAATTAATTTTTCTTTGAAATTTCAAAATATATTGGATGAAATAAGAAAATTTTTAAGAATCAAAATGTATAATAATGATTCAGTATTAACTAAAAATAATAATGGAAAAAAAATAATTAAAAAATTATTTACTATTTTAAGCAAAAAACCCAAAAAATATTTAAGTAAAGAACAGCTAAAATTTGATAAAGATAGAGCTATAGCAGATTATATTTCAGGTATGACAGATAGATATGCAATCAATTTATACAATAAAATAAAATGAATATTTTTGAAATTTATTTAAAAAAAATTAAAATAATTATTAATGATCTTAATGACAAAGATTTATTAAAAATACCCGATAAATTAAGTTCGATAACGGTAGATACTACTCCTGCAAATTTCAAATCTGATATTTCAACAAATGTTGCCATGGTTTTATCTAAACCTAATAAAAAAACTCCAATCGAGATAGGGGAGATTATCAAAAAAAAAATTCTTGAGGATGATGATGTTGCGGATGTTGAGATTGTAAAACCAGGTTTTTTGAATATTACATTAAAACCAACTCTCTGGAACAAGTTATTAGAAACTATCGTTAAAAAACCAAATGAATTTGGCCTTAATAAAAACTCTGAAAAGAAAAATTTTATAATAGAATTTGTTTCAGCAAACCCAACTGGCCCTCTTCATGTAGGTCACTGCCGTGGGGCTATCTTAGGCGATGTCGTAAGTAATATATTAAAGTTCAATAAACATAAAGTTTTTAAAGAATATTATGTAAACGACTACGGAAATCAAATTATAAATTTTACTAAATCAGTATTTCATAGATGTAGAGAAATAATTTTTAATGAAAAATTTCCAAATGATGTGGATTTATATCCTGGCGAATATATCATTCAGATATCGAAAAATATAATTAAAAATAATCCAAAAATTAAATTTGAAAATTTTGACAGTATTGCAAAACAACTTACTTTGCTTTCAGTATCAGAGTCGCTCTTACTAATTAAAGACAATTTAAAAAGTCTTGGAATAGAGCATGACAATTTTCAGAGCGAAACTAAAATTGTTGAAAATAATGAGGTTCAAAAAGTTGTAAATAAACTCAAGGAAAAAAAATATATTTTTACTGGAAAAATAAAAGCTCCCATGAACGAAAAAAAAGAGGATTGGGTTGAAAGAGAGCAGCTACTTTTTAAGTCAAGTGATTTTGGCGATGATAAAGATAGAGCACTACAAAAGTCAGATGGTAGCTGGACATATTTTGCAAGTGATGTTGCCTATCATAATAATAAACTTGAGAGGAAATTCGATGTTCTTATAAATATATTAGGTGCAGATCATGCAGGTTATATTAAAAGAATTACTTCTTCTGTAGAGGCTTTATCAGGTGAAAAAAACAAATTAGTTTGCAAAGTAAGTCAACTCGTAAAACTCATTAAAGAGGGCAAACCATTTAAAATGTCAAAAAGAAAAGGTGATTATATAACTGTAGACGATTTAATTAAGGAAGTAGGAAAGGATGCTACAAGATTTATAATGCTTAGCAGAACAAGTGATGTAGAATTAGATTTTGACTTTGACAAGGTTAAAGAAAAGTCAAAAGATAATCCATTGTATTATGTTCAGTATAGTTACGCAAGAATCTCATCTGTTTTTAGACACATTAATAAAAATATTAATGATGAAATTAGTATAAAAAATTATGATTTTAACTATTCAAATGAAGAAATAAAAATTATTCAAAAATTATCTCAGTGGCCACTTGTAATAGAAATTGCTACCAATAAACTTGAACCTCATAGAATCCCAACCTATCTGTACGAACTAGCATCAGAGTTTCACTCGTATTGGAATTTAGGAAAAGATGATATTAACAAAAGATTTATTAACAATGAAAAAAAAATTAGTGAGGATAAAATTGTATTTTTAAAATCAATCTCAAATGTTATCAAGTCTGGAATGCAAATTGTAGGTGTGGAAACTCCAGAAAAAATGTAATGTTAAAAGAAATTAAAATTTTATTATACTTTTTTGTTATAGTTCTATTCTTTTTTTTAACAATTAAATTTTATTTATCCGATGAATTTGAAAAAGATGTCTACAGATCTTATAATAATCATGAAACCATCGTAAATGAATACTCTGAAAAATTAGAATTAATTAAAAGCGATACGGATAATATTATTGAGTATAATAACAATACAAATAATTCCAAAAAGAAATACCAATTTTGGAAATTAATCGAAAATGATTAAAAGTCGTAGAAGTTTTATTATTGGGATTAAAGGAATAAAATTAAACAGAAAAGAAATTTCGTTTATTAAAAAATATAAGCCTTGGGGTGTAATTTTATTCACAAGAAATATAAAAACTATTGAACAAACAAAAAGACTTACGAATAGTATTAGAAAAATTTATAAAGATAAAAATTTTCCAATATTAGTTGATCAAGAAGGGGGTCGTGTTGCTCGATTAAATAACATAATCTTATCAACAGCATTCCCAGGCAATTTTTTTGGAAATATGTATAAAAAAGATCCAAAAAATTTAAATTATTATTTAGATATTTATATTAATCAAATTTCTTATTTATTAAGGGAAATTGGTATAAATTTGAATACGAGTCCAGTTTTGGATTTAAAAGTTAAAAATACCACAAAAATAATAGGAGACAGAGCATTCTCTAGCAATATAAAAATTGTTAACAAAATTGGTGACTTAGTAATAGAGAAATTTCATTATAATAAAATTGGTACTGTGATAAAGCATATACCCGGTCATGGGCTAGCAAAGTCTGATAGTCATATACGAACTCCTTATATATATAAAAATTTGAATTATTTAAAAAGGAATGATTTCAAAGTATTCAAAAATAAAAAATCTATTTTTGCTATGACTGCACATATAATATTTAGTAAAATTGATCCTACATATACAGTTACACATTCTAAGAAATTAATTAATATTATAAGAAATGAAATAAATTTTAAAAATTTGATAATTTCAGACGATATTTCAATGAAGTCTCTTAAATTTTCAACATCAACTAATACCCAAAAAGCATTTCAAGCAGGTTGTAATTTAGTTTTACATTGCAACGCCAGGATGTCTGAAATGAAAGTTGTAGCTGAAAATTCACCAAAATTAGATAATTTTTTGCTGAAAAAAACTTTAGAATTTTATAAGCTAGTAAACATCAAATGAAAGAAGATGAAAAATTACAATTTAATGTAAATCTAAGTACTTTTAGTGGTCCACTAGATACGCTTTTAGATTTAGCAAAATCACAAAAAGTTAATCTAGAAAATATTTCAATTACAAAGTTAGCTGATCAATTTCATGAATTTATAACTAAATCCTTGGATCTTAATTTGGAATTAGCTTCAGAATATCTTTTGATGGCAACCTGGCTAGCTTATTTAAAATCTAAACTTTTGTTACCAGAAACAGATGAGGAAGAATTTAAAGCATTAGAAGTTGCTGAAAAATTAAAATTACAATTAAAAAAACTTGAATTAATTCGTTTACTTTCAGATCAAATGTTAAAAAGAAAAAGACTAGGTAAAGATATATTTATGAGAGGTGTAAAGGGGCAGATTAAATCTATATATAGTTCTGAATACAATGTTTCTCTTTTTGAGCTTTTGAAGACCTATGCAAACATAATAATGACAAAAGATTTTCAAAGAATTAATATTCCAAGATTACCAGTTTTTACAACAGAAGACGGGATTAATGAAATCAAAAAGTATTTTGGTAAACTTAAAAATTGGAAAAATCTTGAGGATTTAATTCCTAAAAATTTTAATAAAAAAAATAATTTAAGAAGAACAGGACAAGCAGGTATTTTTGCTGGATCTTTGGAATTGGCAAAAGAGGGAAATATATCAATAAAACAAGAAAAATTATTTGATAAAATTTTGATTAAAGAAAACTAAATGAAAAAAAATAAAGAAGATAATATACTTAAATTCCCTTCAAATTTAAGCAGTGGTGAACGTGAAGTTGAAGCAATCTTGTTTGCAGCTGCCGAACCCTTAGAAATAGAATCTATTGAAGTCAAAGTATCAAAAAATATTAATGTAAAAAAAACCCTTGAAAAATTACAAAAATTTTATTCTGTTAGAGGTATTAATTTAGTCTGCATTTCAAACAAATGGTCTTTTAGGACAGCACAAAATTTATCTAACCTAATGTCACAACAAAAAACTGTTGAAAAAAAATTATCTAAAGCTGCTATAGAGACCTTAGCAATCATAGTTTATCACCAGCCAGTGACAAGAGCTGAAATTGAGGAAATCAGAGGTGTTGCTTTTGGAACTAATACATTAGACATATTAATGGAATTGAATTGGGTAAAACCACAAGGTAGAAAAGATGTACCAGGGAAACCTATCCAATATGGGACTACAGACGATTTTTTAAGTCATTTTAACCTTCAAAAACTTACAGATTTACCCACAGTAGACGAATTAGGTTCTGCAGGCTTAATTGACTCAAGTGCAATAGATGCATCTGTTTTTGGTACAGGAAAATTTTATCAAGAAAAACAAGAGGAAAAAAAAGAGAATATTTATTCCAATATCGATGAAATGTTGTCTAGTACTTTAAAAGATAAAGAAAGTGAATAAAAAGGTACTTTTAAAAATTTAATAAAAGATATATAAATAAACCATGAGTATAGGTTTTTGGCAAATAGCAATCGTAGTAATATTAGTTGTTCTTCTATTTGGAAGAGGAAAAATATCCAGCCTAATGGGTGATGTCGCAAAGGGTATAAAGAGTTTTAAAAAAGGAATGGCTAATGATGGTGAAGATAGTGCACCAAAAAACATATCCGAAAATAATCAAGACACAGATAAAAAAGAGTAGATCAAATGCCACAAATTGGCTGGTTTGAAATATTAATTATAGTTTCAATTGCTATCATTGTAGTTGGTCCAAAAGATTTTCCTATAATGTTAAAAAAAATTGGATCATGGATAGGTTCAGCTAAAAGATATGTTGCTAACGTTCAAAATGAAGTTTCAACACTGGGTGAAAATGAAATTATAAACGACGAAAATAAAAGTGATAACAACAAAGAAAAAGATTTAAATGACACCAAGTGAAGAAAAAATGGGATTTTTTAGCCATTTAGCAGAATTAAGAAAAAGATTAATTAATTGTTTAATATTTTTATTTATTTTTTTTATTATTTGTTATTTTTTTTCTGAGTATATTTATGGTTTCCTGGTAGAGCCTTATTCATCAGCTGTTCAAGATGACGGAGTTCAAAGAAGATTAATTTTTACAGCTTTACAAGAAACCTTCTTAACTTATTTAAAAGTATCTTTTTTTACTTCTTTTTTTATAACATTTCCTTTTATATTAATTCAGATTTGGTTATTTATCGCTCCTGCATTGTATAAGAATGAAAAGGCTGCAATTATGCCTTACTTAATCGTGACACCAATTTTATTCCTTCTAGGTGGAATGTTGGTTTATTATTTAATAATGCCTCTCGCAATTAAATTTTTCATTTCCTTTGAAAGTAGCGGCACAATTACAAATCTACCAATTCAATTAGAAGCAAAAGTTAATGAGTATTTGTCCTTAATTATGAAATTAATATTTGCTTTTGGTTTAAGTTTCCAATTACCGGTTGTCTTAAGTCTACTTGCTAGAATTGGTTTAATTGATTCGTTATTTTTGAAACAAAGACGAAAATATGTTGTAGTAATGATTTTTGCTGCTGCAGCAATATTAACACCACCAGATCCAATAACACAAATAGGTTTAGCTATACCTCTTTTAATTTTGTATGAATTATCTATTTTTTCTGTAAGTATGATAGAGAAAAAAATTAAAGAAAAAGAGCATGCATAATATAAAAGATATTAGAGATAATCTCGATAATTTTAAAAAGTTAATATCTAAGAGAAACGTTAAAGTAGAGACAAATAATATTAGTGAATTAGATAAACAAAATAGGACTTTAATTCAAAATAAAGAATTACTAGAAAAAGAAAAAAAAGATATTTCCAAAAAAAAAGATCAAAATTTGTTTGAAAAATCAAAAGAAATATCAAAAAAAATAGAAAAAATTAGCTCTGACCAATCTCAAGTTAAATTTAAATTAGATGAAATTTTATCTTCGATACCAAATATACCTTTAGATGATGTGCCTGAGGGAAAAGATGAAAATTCAAATTTAGAAATTGAAAAGTCAGGAGAAATTAAGAATTTCGATTTTAAACCAAAGTCACATATTGATCTTGGAGATAATCTAAAAATGCTTGATTTTGATCTAGCATCCAAAACTTCTGGTTCAAGATTTGTTTTTGTTACAAAAAAGCTAGCCATGTTAGAGAGGGCCTTATCAAACTTTATGATAGATACACATGTAAATAAAAATAATTACTTGGAGATATCGCCACCCTTGATTGCTAATGAAAATACTATGTATGGCACTGGTCAATTGCCAAAATTTGAAAATGACCAGTTTGAACTAGTGTTAGAAGATAAAAATGATCGTAAATTTCTTATACCTACAGCAGAAGTTATTTTAACAAATATGGTTAAGGATCAAATTTTAGATATAAAAAATTTACCGCTTCGATTTGTTGCTTCAACCCCATGCTTTCGTAAAGAAGCGGGAAGCTATGGCAAAGATACAAAAGGAATGATTAGACAACACCAATTTTACAAAGTTGAGTTAGTAAGTATTGTAGAGCCTAACCATTGTATAGAAGAACTAGAAAGAATGACTAATTGTGCGACAGATATTTTAGATCAATTAAAATTGCCTTACAGAAAAGTTTTATTATGCACTGGTGACATGGGTTTTAGTGCAGAAAAAACTTATGATATTGAAGTATGGATCCCCTCTGAAAAAAAATATCGAGAAATCTCAAGCTGTTCTTCATGTGGTTCATTTCAAGCTAGAAGAATGAAAGCAAGATATAAAAATTCAAAAAAAGAAACAAATTTTGTTGGCACTCTAAATGGAAGCGGACTAGCAGTTGGAAGAACGTTAATAGCCGTAATAGAAAATTACCAGCAAGCAGATGGATCAATCATAATACCGGAAGTTCTTAAGCCATATATGAATAATTTAGAAAAGATTGATAACAATTAGAGTTGTTTTAGTAAATCTTTTGGTATAAAAAATCAGTAACTTAGGAGTAATAATGTCAAATTCTGGAATAGGTCAATTTATACCACTAATACTAATATTTGTTATTTTTTATTTTTTCTTAATAAGACCACAGCAAAAAAAAGTAAAAGAACATAAAATTATGGTTGAAAATTTAAAAAGAGGAGACAAAGTTATTACTGTCGGTGGGATCGTAGGAACAATTGATAGAATTATTGATGCTGAAAAAGTTGAAGTGGAGATCGCTGATAATGTTAAAGTTGAGATAATTAAATCTACTGGAATTCAAAGCTTAGTCACTGCCAATCAAGAAACAAAAAAATAATAGTAAATTTTTAAAAAGTGCTTTATTTTTCAAAATTAAGAATTTTTACTATACTAATAGCTTCATTATTTTTTCTTTTTTTCACTTTATCAAACTTTACTAAATTAGACGATAGTTTCTTTAACAAAAAAATAAATTTGGGTCTTGATCTTCAAGGAGGTTCTTATCTCTTATTAGAAATAGATAATAAACCAGTTATTACAAAAGAGCTTCAAAATAAAATAACTTTTTTAAAAACATATTTTAAAGATAAAAATATAAATATTTTTAATCTCAAAATTTATAATCAAAATTCTATAAGATTTGAAACCGATGAAACAAATGTTGAATTAATTAAGGATATTTTCGTAAATAAAGAAGAGCCAGTAAATCCTTTTTACGAAAAATATAAATCACATCAATTTGATTTGGAAAATCAAAATAATATTTTTACAATAACATTATCAAAATATGGAATTATAGAACTCAAAAACTCTTCTTTAGACCAAGCTATTGAAATAGTCAGAAGAAGAATTGATGAAGTTGGTACAAATGAACCAAATATTTTAAAAAGAGGCAATGATAGGATTCTTGTTGAGTTGCCTGGACTCGATGATCCAATGCGTATTAAAAATCTTCTTGGTAAAACAGCAAACTTAACCTTTAGGTTTGTTTCAAAATCTACAGAAGCAGAATTTGGTACAGATTTAATGGAATTTGAAGATGGATCTGAGTCTCCGGTATATATAAATAAAAGAATTATTTTAAGTGGTGAAAATTTGCTTGATGCCCAACCAAGAGTCGACTCTCAGACTAATGAAACTGTTGTAACATTCAGCTTAGATAGGGTGGGTGCAAAAAGATTTGGTAAAGCTACAATTTCAGGCGTTGGAAAAAGATTTGCTATAATTTTAGATGATAAAATAATAAGTGCTCCAGTAATCCAAGAGGCTATTGTTGATGGTTCTGGACAAATAACTGGCGGTTTTACTTTTCAATCAGCAACTGATCTTGCCTTATTACTAAGATCTGGTGCATTACCAGCTCCTATGAATATAATTGAGGAGAGAACTGTTGGACCTGGTCTAGGAAAGGATTCTATCAAGGCTGGGGTTTTAGCTTTAATTATAGGTTTCTCATTAGTAATAGCTTTTATGATATTTAAATATAAGATTTTTGGATTGATTGCTAATACTGCACTAATTTTCAATTTATTTTTTTTGGTCGGTATACTCACATTATTTGAGGCTACTTTAACTCTTCCAGGTATTGCGGGTATTATTTTAACAGTGGGTATGGCTGTTGATGCTAATGTCTTAATTTTTGAGAGGATAAAAGAGGAAAAAGCACATGAAAAAAATCAACTTATTGCATTTGACTCAGGCTATACAAAATCTAGAACAGCTATTTTAGATGCTAACATAACTACATTTATTGCTGCAATAATACTATTTTTTCTCGGCTCAGGACCAATAAAAGGTTTTTCTATAACTTTAGGAGTTGGAATTCTAACAACCTTATTCTCTGTTTATTTCATAGCAAGATTATTAACATCACTTTACATAGTTCGAAATAAAGATAAGGAAATAAAAATATAATTTATGAAAAATATTCAATTTAATAAATATTATAAATTATTTACACTTATCTCTAGTGGACTGGCTATTATTTCAATTTTATTACTTATATTTAAAGGGCTAAATTTTGGTATAGACTTTAAAGGAGGAACTTTAATTGAACTCAGAGCTATTGATAAACAAATTAATATTTCAAGTTTAAGAAGTTCTTTTTCAAAAATGAATTTAGGAGATGTAGCAATTAAAAATTTTGGTGAGGATTATGATTTCTTAATTAAATTTGAAAAAAAAGGTCCTGAGAAAGATTTAATTCAAAATATTAAAAAGGATTTAAATGCATCAATTGGATCAGGATACGAAATTAGGCGAGTGGAAAATGTAGGTCCAAAAGTAAGCGCAGAATTATTAAAAGGTGGCTTAATAGCAATAGCTGTATCGCTTGGAGCAATGTTATTTTATATTTGGATACGTTTTGAATGGCAATTCAGTATTGGTGCAATCCTAGCTTTATTTCATGACGTTCTTATAACCATGGGTATATTCTCATTAATAGGTCTAGAGGTAAACCTTTCTATTGTTGCTGCAATTTTAACTATCGTTGGATACTCAATGAACGATACAGTTGTAATTTTCGATAGGGTTAGAGAAAATTTGAAAAAGCATATTGATTTAAAAATTTTTGATTTAACAAATCTTTCTATCAATGAAACTTTATCTAGAACTATAATTACATCAGTAACAACGCTATTGGCATTACTATCAATATTTTTATTTGGAGGTGAGATTTTAAAAGGATTTTCTTTTGCTATGATACTTGGTGTTATTCTTGGTACCTATTCGTCAATTTTTATAGCGAATCCAATATTAGTAAACTTAAAAGTTAACTATAAAACTATTGTTAAAGAAGAGAATTAATATAGGTTTTGAGCAGCTACCATTGATAATAACATTGGCAAGGAAAGAAGCGTATTAGTCCTTGAAAATAGCATAGCTGTTTTTGCAGATTTTGCTTTCGTTTCAGGATCACTCTCTACAATACCAAGAGCTCTTTTTTGGTTAGGCCAAATTACGAACCAAACATTATAAGCCATTATCAAACCAAGCCACATACCTATTCCAATAGCAGTATTTTTGCCTCCACCAGATCCTATGCCTAATATTAATGCATCATGCACATAACCATTAAGCCATGCGAGTATAAGACCGGATACGATAGTAGCAAAAGCAGCCCATCTAAAATAAAAAAGTGCAGCAGGAGCTATTACTTTACCTATTGCTGGTTTTTGGTCATCTGGAATGTTTGGCATGTTGGGAATTTGAACAAAATTAAAGTACCACAATAATCCAATCCACATTATTGCTACTACTACGTGGATATATCTTAATAACCAACTCCAAAAAATCCTATCAAAATCAAAACCCTCGTTATTAAAAAAAAGTCCTAAAAAAAGTAAAATTGATATTGCTATTGAAGTGTGAATTGTTTTTGGTAACGATGATAAAATTTTATTCATAAAGCTATAATATTATATTTTTATTTGTCTTTAGGCAATTTTTTTGATTTTATTTTCAAGCATTTCCTTTAAAAATTGACCAGTATAACTTGCTTTAATTTTAATTATTTCCTCAGGTTTTCCCTCTGCGATAATATTTCCACCTTTAACACCCCCATCTGGGCCCATATCAATAATGTGGTCAGCGGTCTTAATTACATCTAGGTTATGTTCAATAACCACAACAGTATTTCCTGTAGCAACAAAAGTATGCAATATTTCTAAAAGTTTTTTGATATCATGTTGATGGAGTCCTGTTGTAGGTTCATCCAATATATAGATAGTTCTTCCTGTAGATCTTCTGGAAAGTTCTTTAGCTAATTTAATCCTTTGTGCTTCTCCACCAGATAAGGTTGTAGCTTGTTGGCCAATTTTTATATATCCCAATCCAACTTTTTTCAAAGTTAAAAGTTTTGATCTTATATTTGGAATATTTTCAAAGTACTCACATCCTTCATCAACTGTCATATTAAGAACATCTGCTATACTTTTATCTTTAAATTTTATTTCTAGAGTTTCCCTGTTGTAACGACTTCCTTTGCATTCATCACAAGTTATATATACATCAGGTAAAAAATGCATTTCATATGTTATAACACCATCACCCTCACAAGCTT
>OCVP010000717.1_pt1 | contig 14750 bp, 15 predicted proteins | sample 1539171 | NCBI WGS metagenome assembly OCVP01 (sample SAMEA51879418, study PRJEB22527) | metagenome
CTATTAACTAACCAAAGATTAACAAAACTTAACCTTTTCTCTAATAAAAGCTGTGTAGTTTATCTTTGCAAAAGCAAAACGAGTCACTTTCAAAAAAAGTGGTGCCCAAGGGCGGAATCGAACCACCGACACGAGGATTTTCAGTCCTCTGCTCTACCAACTGAGCTACCTGGGCACAAGACATCAGATAAAGTATTTATAATTAAATTCAATTAAAAATAGAAAAATTAATCAGATTTTATTTGCAGCCCATGTTCATCAGTTAGCCATTTCATCAAATCAAGACTAGCACATTTTTTTGAACAAAAAGGTATAAATGGTTCCTTAGAAACCTTCTTACATGTTGGGCATTTAGATTTTTTTTTTAAAGAAATGATATTATTTTTTTTAGATTTTTTTATTTCCATCTAAAAGTAATTCTGCCTTTTGTTAAATCATAAGGTGTCATTTCTACTGTCACTTTATCACCAGCTAATACTCTTATTCTATTTTTTCTCATTTTTCCTGATGAGTGAGCTAGAATTTCATGATCATTTTCTAATTTTACTTTAAACATTGCATTTGGAAGAAGTTCTAATACAACTCCTTGAAATTCAATCGATCCTTCTTTTGGCATATTTTTATAAGCTTATAGTAAAAATTATTTCTTTTGTCTAATTTTAACTGACAATTTATGTCCATCTAGACCTTCAAGTCCTGACATTTTTTCAGTATCTTCCGAAAGAGCATTAAAAGATTTTTTATTCATATCAACAACAGAGGTTCTTTTCATAAAATCTAAAACACCTAGACCTGATGAAAATTTTGCCGCTCCTGATGTCGGCAATACATGGTTAGTTCCTACAATATAATCACCAAAAGCTTCGACAGAGTATTCACCTAAAAATATACCGCCAGCATTATTTATATTCGATAATAATTTTTTATTATTAGAAATGTGAATATGTAAATGTTCTGGTGCAACAAAATTTATGATTTCTGAAGCAAGTTCTATATTATCGACCAAAGCAATAATTCCATTATTATTTAAACTTTTTTCAATTATTTTCTTTTTTGATAAATCTTTTTTAATTTTTTTAATTGAACTTAAGACTTTAGTTGCAAAATCTTTACTATCCGTAATTAAAATTGATTGTGCATTTTCATCATGTTCTGCTTGAGCTATTAGATCTGAAGCTACCCAATCTGGATTATTATTGTTATTTGCAACAACTATTATTTCAGATGGTCCTGCTAGTAAATCTATACCTACTTTTCCATACAATTGTTTTTTTGCCTCTGCTACATAAGCATTACCAGGTCCAAATATTTTATTGACTGGCTTAATAGTTTGAGTGCCAAACGTTAGTGCACTAATAGCTTGAGCTCCTCCTACAAAATATGTTTCTTTAATACCTAATTCCCTTATTAATTTTATAAAATATGGATTAATTGATTTAGTTGGTGGTGTGATACAAACAATTCTTTTTACTCCAGCTATGATTGCAGGTACTGCATTCATAATTAAAGATGAGGGATAAAAAGCCCTTCCTCCAGGTACGTACAAGCCAACTGAATCAATAGGCTTCCATACAGATTTCAATGTTGCACCATTATTAGTATAGGTAATATTTTTAGGTAATTGTTTTTTGTGAAATGATGAAATATTTTTTATAGCTTTTTTAAAACTATTAAATATTTGTGGCTCAACTTTAGGTTGTATTTTTATTTTAGATAAATCTAAACTAAGATCTTGTTTACTAATTTTAACTTTATCAAATTTTGCTGCATACTTAATTAGAGATTTATCGCCATTTTTTTTTACATCATAAATAATTTTTTTTACATCTTCTTGAATTGATTTACTTGATAATGAATTTCTTTTTTCAATCTTTGTCTGAAATTGATTATAAAAATTTTTATTAAATTTTATTATTTTCATTTAACAAAAGTACCTATTTCAGAAATAATTTTTGAAACCTCATTCATATTTGTCTTATAAGCTGATCTATTGACAATTAATTTAGATTGAATTTTCATTATTTCTTCAATTTCAGTCAAACCATTTTCTTTCAATGTTTTTCCTGTAGAAACTAAATCTACAATTCTTCTACACATATTTAAAGAAGGAGCTAATTCCATTGATCCACTTAGTTTTATAATTTCTACTTGTATTCCCTTATTATAAAAAAATTTTTTAGTAATATTTGGGTATTTAGTAGCAATTCTAATATTACTCCAAGTTTCTGGATCCTCTTTTTTTAATAAAGATTTCAGAGCAGCTACAGAAATTCGACAATGACCAATATTTAAATCAAGTGGAGCATATATTTCTGAGTAATCAAATTCATTAATTACATCCTCACCAGCTATTCCTATTTGTGCAGCTCCAAATGCAACAAATGTACATGCATCAAAGGCTCTTACTTTAATATACTCAATGTTTCTTTTTTTAGATTTAAAAGTTAACTTTCTTGTATCTTTATCAAATAGTAAAGGATCAGGGGCAAAACTTGTTTTAAGTAACAAGTTTTTACATTCTTTTGTTATTCTGCCTCTTGGTACTGCAATAACTATTTTGCTCATAAATTGCAGGCTTTTATATTGTGATCAAAGAAAAAACTAGAAAAAGTTAGTTTTTCTGTCTTTTTATTTTTACTCCCAAACTACCTAATGTTTTTTCAATATTTTCATAGCCTCTATCAAGATGATAGACACGATTTAGTGTTGTTTGACCATTTGCATTCATAGCAGCTAACACTAAACTTATACTAGCTCGTAAATCACTAGCCATTACCTGCGCTCCTTTAAATGTTTGATTACCTATAATTGTAGCGGTATCTTTTTCTACTGTAATATTTGCACCTAATCGATTCAGTTCAGGAACATGCATAAATCTATTTTCAAAAATTGTTTCTTTAATTTTTGACTTCCCATCAGAGATACACATAAGAGACATTAACTGAGCTTGTAAATCGGTGGGAAAACCTGGATATGGACTAGTTGAAAGACTAGTAGATTTTAGTTTTGATCCTTTAGAGACTTTTATCGAATTTTTACTTACTTTTAATTTTGCACCCATTTTTTTTAAAATATCAATTAAGGATTTTAAATAAATAGTATTAAAGTTATTTATTTCTAAAGCTGAATTTAACATCAAAGCTGCAATTATATATGTGCCAGCTACAATTCTATCAGCAATTATCTCATGCTCTGCTTTTTTTAAATTTGTTACACCTTGTACAAGAATAGTTTTTGTTCCATGACCTTCAATTTTTGCACCCATTTTTATAAGACATTTTGACAAATCTTCTATTTCTGGTTCTCTTGCAGCATTAGAAATTTTAGTTTCACCTTTTGCCAATACTGAGGCCATTAGTATATTTTCAGTTGCTCCTACACTTGGAAATGGTAATTTAATTTTATTTCCAATTAATTGTGATTTAACACTGCCAACAACAAAACCATTTTGAATTTCAAAATTAGCTCCCAATTTTGATAAACCAGCAAGATGTATATCTATTGGTCTAGTTCCAATGGCACATCCTCCTGGTAAAGATATTCTAGCCTCACCAAATCGAGAAAGTAATGGACCTAGAATCAATATAGAGGCTCTCATTTTTCGCACAACATCATAATCTGCTGATAGATTCTTAATTTTTGATGGATTTATTTTTAATTTATTTTTTTTGTGTTCAATTTTTACACCATAATTTTTCAGTAATTTTATTAAATTTAGAACATCAACCACATTAGGTACATTTGAGAGTTTTAAAGTTTTTTTAGATAAAAGAGAAGATACTATAATCGGTAGTGCAGAATTTTTTGAACCGTGAACATTAACTGAGCCAGAAATTTTAGAACCTCCTTTTATTATTAATTTATCCATTTTTGCTAATAGCTTGTTTTCTTTTTAAAATATTTGATTTCAGTTTTTTTTCTAACCTTTTTAATCTCGTTAAGCGTATTTCTTTTTTAGAATCATCTTTTGCTTGATGTGTATCTTTTTCTTTATTTAATTTATCTGTCATAAATAAGATTTAATTATTATTATTTTTTTTTAATCCATTTTTAGAGCATTTCTTAGAACAATATAAAACATTTTTCCAATCTCTTTCCCATTTTTTTCTCCAAGAGAATGGCTTATTGCAAACAATACAAACTTTAGATGGTAAGTTTTTCTTCAAGATTTTACTCAAATAGGTAAAAATATCCGTAGGCAACAACTAATGCAGGAATTGCACTATAAAGGGTTGCTAAAATCGCAGCTTTTGGGGCAAGAGCAATTGCTGGGAATAAAGCATCACCATCATTTGAAATAGCATTACCAAGCTCTGCAGAAAGAGGAATATAGCCATTTAGATAAAACGTTGCTACAACAACTTGCGGTCCACAACCAGGTAAAAAACCAAATAGAATTGCTACTAATGGAACAAACGGTAGCCATAAATCAAAAAATATTTTTAAATCTAAACTTGTAAAATACATAAATATTTCAAAGACAAGGAAACCACTAATGACCCAAGTGGTTACAAAATTAGTTGTATCTACTACTCTTGATAATAATCCTCTACTTTTGTCAGTTGAGCATTGAAAATCACTTAATGGATTTAATGACCACATAAATATTGAAAGTATTGCTCCAGCAGAAGCTACAAAAACTAAAAGTGAGTTGTAAGCTGGTGAAAATTCTATCTGGAATGCAACTAGAATACCTAAAATAAAACCAGGAATAAATAAAAAAAGCCAAAAGAAATTAAAATTCGATACAAAAGTTTTATTTATTTTTTCAAATTCAACTTTTATTTTTGTCTCTGATTGCATAAAATTTATGCCATGAATAAAATCAATTATATAACCTGAAATTGATCCAACAATTATTCCAATACCAAATATTAAAAGTCCTGTTGTGGGCTCAATAGCAAGTATTAAAAAAGCTGCATCACCCATTGTTGCTGTTAATACCGCTACTAAAGACCCAAAAGAAATACGACCCTGAATATATTGTGTCACAACTATTATAGCTCCACCACATCCAGGTATTGCACCTAAAAAAGCAGCTATACCGACATGGAACTTTTGTGTCTTAGATAAAAAATTCTTAACATCAAATTTTGTTAAACTATCCAAGCCAATAAAAACAAATAGAGTAAATCCAACAAAAACAGATACCTGGATATAAGCATCTATCATTGATGATCGTATAACTTCTCCAAACTCTCCTCCTTGAAAAACAAGAGAAAGTAATAATAGACCAAAGAAAGATTTCTTTAATAACCTTCCATCATTCTCAAGAATGATCTTTGTTTTTTCATTAATAGCGTTAATTAGCGCATTCATTAAATGTATATATAGCTAATAAATATAGCTATGGCTACATTTTCTGTTAATTTTTATTGATTATTATGTTAAAAAAAAGGATGTCATTCAGCAAAGTCCGAAATGCTCATAAAACAGAAAATACTGAAGATTATTTAGAACTAATTGCAGAACTTTTAAATTCCAAAGGTGAAGCTCGTATTGTTGATATTGCTGAAAGCTTGGGTATTGCACAAGCCACAGCCAATAAAACAATACAAAGATTACAAACACAGGGTTTCATTAAAAGAGAACCTTATCGATCAATTTTTTTAACTTTTAAAGGTCAAAAAATAGCAAGTGAATCAAAAAAAAGGCATAATATTGTATACAATTTTTTACTAAATCTTGGTTTAGACAAGAATACGGCCTCTGAAGATGCTGAAGGAATAGAGCATCATGTTAGTGAAAAGACACTTCGAAAAATGGATAATTTTAACTCGAAAAAATAAATTTAATTTATTGCCAAATCAATTTTATCTAGTGTATAAAAAAAGAAGGGACACGGCGAATATCCCTTCTTTTCATCGTTGGTTTATGGATAGAAAATAAACCTAAGTAATAAATACCCGATTCTCGGTTTTGGCTCAAATTTTTTAATTAAAAAGCCTAAATTTTAATATTTTTGTAATAAAACAATTTTTATTTTTATTTTATTTTTGAAATCATTGTTCAAAGGTAGATAATTTAATGGTCTAGAAATTTTATTGATTTTTAATGACTTTTGATGTTTTTTTAAAATACTTAAAAAATCCTGTTTCTCCCATAAATCTATTCTATGGGTAAATAGTACAAAGCCTTTTTCTTTAATATTTTTATTAATATTAGCAAAAAATTTGTCAAAGTTTTTGCAATACGTCATGGAGCCAATCAGGGAAATGAGATCAAATTTTATTTTATAATGATGTAATTGTTCAAAGTTTTTTATTTGTAATTTTTTATAAATTTTTTTTCCTGATGAAATTTTCAGGCTTTTTTTTGAAATATCTGAACCATAAATATGACTTTTTGGATAAACTTTTTTTAATTCAGCACCAAATAAACCAGTTCCACATGCTAAGTCTAAGATATTTTTTGGTTTGATATTAATCGTTTCTTTTAAAAATTTAATGCTCTTTTTAGGTGCTTGATAATTCCATAACTTGAGTGTTGCATCATAATTTTCTGACCAATCATCATAATATTTTGTCGTTTTATTTAAATTTCCGACACCTGAAACTAATGATTTAAAATTAGTCATATTTTAGAGAAGGAATTTTTTTTCTTATTTTTTTAACATCAGAAATATTAATGGTTGAGTTAAGAATTGCAGGTTTATTTTTGGTACTATTTATAATCTTCCCCCATGGATCTACTAAAAGGGAATATCCATAGGTCTTTCTTCTCATATGATGATTTCCACACATACCTGTTGCCACAATAAATACATTATTCTCTATAGCTCGTGATCTATTCAAAACCTCCCAATGATCTTTTCCAGTTGGTCTAGTAAAAGCAGCAGGAACTAAAATAATTGAACAATCTTTTTTAGCAAGTTGCCTATATAAATTAGGAAATCGTAAATCATAACAAATTGTCATTCCTAATTTAATATTATTAATTTTTGTAAAAATTATTTTATTACCAGCTTTGAACAAAGATGATTCCTGATGTTTTTCTTTGTTATTAATTTCAACATCAAACATATGTATCTTATCATATGTTTTTTTTATGACTCCATAATTGTTTATAAAAAAAGATCTATTAACCAATTTGCTTTTGTTTTTAATTCTTAAAAGTAAAGAACCTAGATTTATATTTACTTTATTTTTCTTAGCAAAATCTTTTGCCATCTTCAAAACTGGGCAGGTATTTTGATGTGGAGCATTTAAAATTAAATAACTTTTATCATTAGTAATGATATTTGAGCATTCTGGTGTGCAAATTAAGTGCGGTTTAAATTTTAATGTATTATTAAAACTTTTTTCAATAATCTTGGCATTTAAAGCTGGGACGTGACTTGCTTGGAATTGAACTTGAGATATTTTTAATTTATTCATTTAAATTTATTTAAACTTTAGTAAAAAAACAACTCCAGAAGTAAAGACTATAATACACAATAAATACATATTTAAAGTAAGCGAAAAGGTTTCAGCTAAAAAGCCAATTGCTGCTGGCATAATCATTGTTGAGGATAATCCAATTGTAATAAGATTGGTAACTGTCATAGGAATACTCTCTGAGGACTGTTTGACTGCTTGTCTAATTACAATTGGAACTAAATTAGCTATGGCAAATCCATAAAGACTTAGAACTGCAAGAATAATATAAAAATTATTAGTTAATAAGGATAAAAACATTATTGATGCTCCAATCATTACAAAATGGCAACCAACAACTTTTTCTGTAAATAATTTAATCAAAGAATTTGAAAATAGATTAGCAAAAATACCTCCAATACTGAAAAATATTAATCCCATACTAGCTAAGTAAAGAGGAGCATTTAAATCTTTTGATAACCATAATGTTGACCAATCCATAATTATTCCACCTGAACCGAACACAAAAAATAATAAAAATCCAAATAAAAGAACATTAGTCTCTGGAATTTTGAATTTTTCTCCTTCACCTCTAAAATCTAAATTTCGAGGTAATCCGAACAAATATACAAAAATAGAAACAAATAGTGATAGAAAAGATAAAATTCCAAAAAATAAATAAGGCTCATAATTATTTCTCATAAGTATACCTGCTAATGAACCGCCAACTAAAATACCTAAATTGAAACCCATAGCATAGTAAGGAGTAATAATTTTTTTAAAATGTTTTTCAATTAATTGATTATGTATTCCTCCAATTGGTCCAGATGCTCCCCATCCAATTCCAGCTGGTATAAATGTTAATAAAAAATAAAAATATGAAGAAGAAATAATAGCTAAAAAGGTAGAAAAGGTAACCAATGGAAAAGCTAGAGACATAATTAATTTTGTTCCATACTTTGGTACAAGTATACGACCTGCTATCTGATTAGAGATAATAAAGAAGATACCAAAAAGCAGTATCGCAAAACTGAAATCAGATTCATCTATGGATAATCTATTAAAAATCCAAGGTGTTACACCAAAATAACAGCCAACAACTATCATGGGATAAGTTGAAGTGATTACTGAAGCAAGCGTTGCCCTTCTAAATATTTTAATTTCCTCTGACACAAATATTTTTACCAACGATGATGAACATCATCAAAAAAATATTTTGTGTAAACACTATTTATTTCATTCATTAAAGAAGAAATAGTATCTAATTCTGAAGAAGAAGTATTCAGACCTACATGATCTTTATTTTTAGCACCAGGAATGACAATACTAACAGCATCATGCATTAGAATCCATTTAAGTGATAACTGTGATAACGTAATACCTTCTGGTAATATATTTTTTAATTCATCAACAGCTTCTAATGCCTTATTAAAATTTACGCCTGAAAATGTTTCACCTACATCAAACGCATCTCCATTAATATTGTAATTACGATGATCATCAGGAGCAAATGATGAATCTTTATTAAACTTTCCAGTTAATAATCCACTTGCAAGTGGTACTCTCACAATAATTGCAACTTTTTTTTCTTTTGCAATTTTAAATAATTCTTCTGCAGGTTTTTGTCTAAAAATATTAAATATAACTTGAATTGATTTTGTTTGAGGTTTTTTTATACATTCTAATGCTTGATCAACTGTTTCAACGCTAAAACCATAATTTTGAATTTTACCTTTACTCACTAAATAATCTAACATTTCAAATGTGTTGTCAGATGAATACACTTCTGTTGGAGGACAATGCATTTGTAAAAGATCAATTGTTTCAACATTAAGATTTGATAAAGATTGATCTACGTAAGACTCCATTAAAGCTTTATCATAATACCCCTCGGCAACATGTGGATTAATACGTCTACCAGCTTTTGTTGCTACATAAATTCTCTCAGAAATAGAATTTATAAAATTTCCCACAAATTTTTCACTTCTACCATCACCATAAACATCAGCTGTATCAAAAAAGTTTACTCCATTTTCAAATGAAGATTGTAATACTTCATTTGCTTTCTCTTCACTAACATTTCCCCAATCAGCGCCAATCTGCCAACAGCCTAAACCTATTTCAGATACATTCCAATCAAGAGAACCAAATTTTCTATATTTCATACTTTAATTTAAGATTATCTGTTCTGTTACTAAAGTCCCATTATCAACAACTAAACCTGCTCCACCTTTAAGAAAAGGAGAGTCATCATCCTCAACTTCAATAATAACTTTATCATTAATGTGTCCAATAATTTTATTTTTCATTACTGTCATTTTTAAATTATATTCTTTAAAAAATTCTACTTCAAATTCTTCTTCTTTTAATATTTGATAATCATTATTCATCTTTCCAATACGTAACTTATTCCCTTTACAAATTTCAAAGGTGTAATATTTATTTACACCTTGGACTCTAGAAACTATTCCTCCAGAGTTACTAGACTGCAACATAATATTTGATGCAATTGAATAATTTCTCCATAAATCTGTTCCAGTAAATAAAATTCCCCTACCATTATTTTGGCAAATTCTAAAATTTTTACCTCTCTTTTCCCATTTGTCTAATGATTGAACCCATGCATTTCTCCAAATTTCACCATAGTAGCCCTCTTTTTTTTCTTTACCTCTTTGATAATTTTCTACGTGATCAGGTCTTTTAAATATTTGTTTTGGTTCTCCTTCAAAATTGACGTAGTTAATAACAACTTCTCCATCTTTTTTTTCCTTTGATGCGATATTAAAGCCGATTTGACCTATAGGGTTTGAGTCAGTATCAGGCACATCCCATGATATTTGTTTTTTTTCATTGCCACTTATCTTAAAAATATTTGAAGAAATTTTTTGAAGTTTATCATTTTCACCCCAATATTTAGAGAATAATGTGATTGAAATTTCATGAGAAAAAATATTTTCTATTTCCAAAGTTACTTTCTGACCTGGAAAAATAGTTGGACAAGAAATATAATCGTAATGAAAGAAATCATCTCTTTTTTTTCCTTTTAAATCTAAAATAACCTCAGGAAAAAATGTTTCTACATAAACTTCTGAAGTTAAATCTTCTGAAAGATTTTTATATGCAATTTTTAAACCTCTTTCTCCTAATGAAGATTTGTATTCAACATTACTGATTTTTGTTTCACAAAAATTATTTCCAACTCTAGTTCGCCAACCTTGTGTTGAATCTTTAATATCAAAATGAAATCTAGCTCCATTTTTAGGTAAATTTTCTTCTAAACCATTAATTTTTCTAGTTGTATTAATTATTTTGTAAGTTTCTGTCAGTGCATCAGTAAGTGTTTCACCTCCTGATGCAGAGGGGCAATATAAAATATCATTTATAGGAGATAAATAATCAGGACCTGATTTAAGTCCTTCTATTCCATTTTTAATTCCTAAAATACAACCAACATTTCCTGAATTACAATCTGTATCCCAACCTGCTGTATTCACAATCATCATAGTTTTTTGAAAATCATCATCTCCAAATAATAAAGCCATAATAATTAAAGCATGATTGGGTACCATATGACAGTTACCTAAATATTTATCGTATCCGTAATTCTCAGCAATTTTTTCTCTTGCTTGTTCCCAACCTAAATTTCCTGATCGCCATTCTTGTATGTCAGATATTAATCTAAATATTACTGAATTGTCTGGGATAAACTTTTTAGCTTGTTCAACTAACTTTGTTAAATCACTTTCAACAAAGGCCATTGACTCTAGAGCAGCTACAACTTGTGCACCATAAATTGCCTCTCCATCATGGCTAACACTTGCAGCAAGTTTAGCATAATGAACTGCTCTTTCTGGATCACCAGGTGCTACCATGGCCCAACCATCAATAAAAATTTGAGCTCCTATTTGTTCTGCAATTACCTTACCATTAGTTTTAATTGAACCACTATCAGGTGCATCGATACCCTGTTTTAAATTTTGAAAAGCTGTGTCTTCTGCTGAATGTCCTTTTCCTCCCCACCATAGAATTGTTTTATCTTCAATAATGTTATTTAACCAAGTTTTACCTATATCTTTAGCAGTAATATTTTTTTTAAAATTGCACTCTCTAAAAGCGCGTAAAAAGGTAAATGTACCAGTAATGTCATCATCAGAGACAGGTAAAGGGAAATCTAATTTTTCATTTACATAATAATTAATAGGTCCCAATTCCTTCATTATTCTTTCATAAGACCAACCTTCAAATGGACGTCCAAGAAATACACCAATTATTTTACCTAATACACCTGCGTAAACCTTTTCCTCAAAATTTTTATCTAATTTAAAAGTCATTATTCTTTTAATCCTCCACTTGTTAATCCTGAAATAAATCTTCTTTGGAACAACATGAATAAAATCGCAATTGGAGCTACCATCATTATTGCAGCTGCACTTTGTAAAGCATAATTATTTTCAAATCTAGCTTGAAATGAAAATAGAATTGTAGCCATTGGTTTAAAATTTGGATCAGTGATAAATGTAAGGGCAAATAAAAATTCATTCCAAACTGCTAATCCAATTATTAATCCAGCAGTTAATATAACAGGCCATGATAATGGTAATGCTATTCTAAAGAAAATTTGAAATGTATTCGCGCCATCAAGTTTTGCAGCATCAAATAATTCATCTGGAAGTCTAATCATATAAGATCTAATTAAAAATGTTGCAAAAGGAGCATTTAATGCAGAATATATAATTATCAGTCCAACATGTGTATTTAATAAACTTAACTCTTTCCATAGTAGAAACAAAGGAAGTATATAAAGCTGAGCAGGTATACTAATACCAACTAATAAATATATTGCTATTACAGTTGATCCTTTTGGGTTTAATTTTGCTAAACTAAAACCAGCTAACAAAGAAACAGCCAGACATAATAAGACTGATCCAAAAACAAGTTTTGCTGAATTAAAAAAAATTTTTGTATATTCTCCAGCAATCCAAGCATCTGGAAAATTTTGTAACCTAATTTCAGATGGAGGACCTAAAGGATTTAAGCCAAACTCACTAAAAGGCTTAATAGAATTGAAAAATAAAACTAAGATTGGTAGTACAGCTAAAAGTGCAAATAAAATTAATATAAAATGATTTGGTATTGCTTCTTTTCTTCTAAAATTTGAAACTAACATTTATATTTCCCAACCTAATTTTCTTAAAAGACCAAATATTCCAACAATAAATATTACATAAATAAACATTAAGGTTCCAACCGCAGATGCATAACCTACATTAAATCTTACAAAGGCATGAGTATAAAGATAGTTAGCAACAACTTCTGAGCTGTAAGCTGGTCCACCTCCAGTTAAAATATAAACATAATCAAATACAGGTACAGACCAAATAATTATAATCATAAGGCTAAAAATAAAAATTGGTCTAATCATGGGTAAAGTTATGTACCTAAATTTTTGAAACTTACTGGCACCTTCTATATCGGCTGCTTCATATAAATGATTATCAACTTGATACATTCCAGTTAAATATATCACGACTAAAAATCCCCAAAAATGCCAACCATCCACAAAAGCAGCAGCATAAAGTGAAGTTTCTTTTGTGGTAAAAGGAGAAGAGGCTAAAGCTTCTATTCCTATAGACTCAAAAAAACCACCTAATCCATGAATAGGATGGAAAAGATATTTCCAAATTTGACAATTAACTACACTTGCAAGCATATAAGGAAAAAAGAAGGCTAGACGATAAAACATTTGCCCACGTTTAATTCCAGTAAGTAAATAAGCACACATAAGTGCTATACAAACTGGAACAGTTAAAAAAATAATTGTCCATAAAATATTATGGAAAATAGCTTTTTTAAAATATCTATCATCAAAGAGTTCTATAAAGTTTTCAAAACCGACGTAATTTATTTTACCTAATCCACTCCAATCGGTAAGACATAATGCAAGGCTTAAAATAGATGGAATACCTATTACAAATAAATGAATAAATACTACTGGTATTACAAAATACCAAGCAATGTAACTTTTCTTAGATAAAAAATTCATTAAATTATATTTAAAAGAAAATTATAAAAAAACGAAGCTCTTTGAGCTTCGTTTTTAAAATATATATTAGTCTCTTAATGGAACAGGCAACGTTTCATTTTTCTTTCTTGCCTTATCCCACATTTTTTGATGATCATACATGAAGTCTTCTACAGATATATCACCTGCCCATACAACCTCCATATCTTTCCAGATATGAACTCCTGGCTCAGCTGGCCAAAAAGTCCATGTACAATATCCATAATTACCTTCTCCTGTAATTCTAGCGTACTCATTTAAGTAACTAGTTACTTGAGGAGATATTGTGCTAGGAATATCACTATCATCAAGTAATAGTGGTACTACGAACTCTCCAAATTGGAAGTCACTAGCAATATCAATTACGACATCTTTATTAGACATAATCCAATTTAAAACATCAATTGCACCATCTTTATTTTTTGCAGCAGCATTTACTGACATTGTAGTACCAATTGCAATCATAAAGTTTGGTCCACCTGAGTTAGATGATAGAGATGGTAAAGGAGCCCAACCCCATTCATCACCAGATTGACCAATACCTAAACTTGTTGCTTGGAATGTCCAAGTTCCAATAGTCATCATTGCTGCTCCACGAGTAGCAAATTGTGCATGGAAATCATCCCATCCAATAGCATAGTAGTTTTCTAAACTTCCAGACCACCAGCCTTCATCAACCATATGTTTTTTAAGAAGTTCTAAAGCCTCAACAAATACTGGATCAGTCCATTCTCTTTCACCAGTGATTGCTTCGTAAACAGCTTGAGGACCAGCATAATTGTTTAAATAAATTCCAACTAAATGTTCATGGGTTGGCTGCCAACCAGAAGAGCCATATGTGTAAACATCCATTCCTTTAGCTTTAATTTTTCCAGCTACATCTTCTAATTCTTCTAATGTAGTTGGAACTTTCCATCCATTTTCTTCAAAAAGAGTTTTATTATAAAGCATTACCATTGACTCATGAGTTTTAGGAATAGCATATAAACTTCCTTCAAAAACTCCTGAACTATATGCCCATGGAATTAATTTATCTTTCCATCCAAATTCGGCAGCATATGAATCAAGATTTTCTAACATGCCTGCTTCTTGATATTCTTTTACATAAGAAGGACCAGGTGTTTCAACAATATCAGGACCCATTCCAGCTAGCATTGATGTACGTAATGATTCTATACGTGTTTCATTTGGCTCAAATTGAATTTCTAATTCATACTTATCTTGAGCACTATTATAAGCATTTTGTAACTTTTCTAAAAATATAGGATCTCTATCAGCATTAGATTCCATTGACCAAGTAACTTTGGTTTTTGAAAAAGCAGAAAAAGATACAG
>OCVP010000721.1_pt1 | contig 14717 bp, 16 predicted proteins | sample 1539171 | NCBI WGS metagenome assembly OCVP01 (sample SAMEA51879418, study PRJEB22527) | metagenome
ATGCGGTGGGCCTTCGTAGCATCCCAAAATGGACTGATCAAAATCAATGATCGATGGTGATGGAAGCCCCGGTAAGGACTTTCTTCAGGTGTTCACACCCCATCCTTGAATATTCGAGGGGATTGGCTTTTTCAGGGTCCTGTTCCGCTTCGACAACGACCCACCCGGAGTAATCGATTTCCGCCAACACCCCGGCAAAACTCTCAAAATCGATGAATCCGTCTCCGGGAACCGTAAAAACTCCCTCCAGCACTGCATCCAAAAAACTCATGTCCTCCTGCTGGACCCGTTGCCAAACGGCTTTGCGGATATCCTTGCAGTGCACATGACCGATTCTTGCCCCATGCCTACGGGTAGTCGCTTCAACATTTCCTCCGGCAAAGGTCAGATGCCCGGTATCGATCAACAATTCCACGCTGGGTCCGGTATGTTCCATCAACAGATCGACTTCCCGTTCGGTTTCGATGACGGTCCCCATGTGATGGTGATAGACCATCCTCACCCCATAATCTTTCATACGGTCCGCAACTTCGGTCAACTTTCTGCCGTATTCCGGGAATTCTGAGTCGGGCATCACCGGTCTTTTTGAAACCGGAACCTCTTTCTGGGATTGAACACTTCCACTGGTCTCAGCATAAACCAGCACAGGCGCTCCAAGGGATTTGAAGGTATGAAGCATTGCCTGCAGGTTTTGCCACTCCTCCTCCACCGAGCAACTTCTCAGGGTTCCGGAAAACCACCCGGAGGCCAGTTTCAGTTGATGTGTTTCGAGCAAAGGGCCCAATGTTTCTGGGTCCATCGGGTATTTGACACCGGTTTCGGTTCCGGTGAATCCTGCCTCACGGCTTTCTTTAAGGCAGGTTTCCAGGGTGGTATCACCTCCGAGTTCCGGAAGGTCACTGTTGGACCATGCAATCGGGGCGACAGCAAGTTCTACGGACATTTGATTTTTCTTGAAAAAGATTAACAGGAATCCGAATCAACGGATTTTCAGGAAGCTTCCATTTGAGCAGGCGAACACCAGGTGGAATCCGCCGATGATCGACGGGCAGCTTCCAGGATTTTCTGGATTTCATACGCTTCCCTGAAATCAGGCCAGCATGCAGTCTTGCCGTGGATCGCCTTCAGCAATTCAACCAGTTCGATCACTTTGAGTTCGTTGAACCCAATTTGATGTCCTGGTGCAGGGCAGAACTTTGCGTAATCTCCATGGGCCGGGCCGGACTCCAGGGTTTTGAATCCGTCCCTTCCGGGGCGTTGGTTGGCTTCATAAAGCCTGAGTTCATTGAAACGTTCCTGGTTAAAAACCAAAGTGCCCTTACTGCAATTAAGTTCAAAAGAAAGGTGCATCTTGCGCCCCCATGCAACCCAGCTGGCCTCAAGGCTGCCACGGCATCCGTTCTCGAATTGAACCAGGCTGTGGGTCTGGTCATCAACACTCACGGATTCCATCGATTCAGATCCGGGCTGTTTGGGTCTGCTTGAATGCACCGTGGTCTGCATGGCAAATATCTGGTCGATGGATCCCACCAGATAACGAGCCAGAGAAATGATGTGACTTCCCAGGTCATAAAAGACACCACCCCCCTGTGAAGCATCAAGCCGAGTGCTGTATGGCGCTTTTGGGTCGGCCATGTAATCTTCCGCATGAACTCCGCGGAACGCCACAGGTTCCCCGATTTCTCCACTGTCCAGAATACTTTTTGCCGTCTTCATCAAAGGGTTCTGGAGGTAGTTGTATCCTACCAATGTTGGAATCCCCTGTTTTTCGGCGGTGTCACACATTTCCCTCGCTTCTTCCAGAGAACAGGCAAGGGGTTTTTCGCAGTACACTGGTTTTCCCTCGGCCATTGCCGCCATGGCGATCGGATGATGAAGATGATTGGGGGCAGTGATGTCAACCAATTCCACTGATTCATCTCGGACCAGATCGATCCAATCCGAAGTCCCCCTTTCGAATTGCAATGCTCGTGCTGCGGCGTCCGCCAGATCCGGCGTGGCATCGGCAAGAACTTTCAACTGGGGTTTGAATGGAATCTCAAAAATGCCTGCGACCGAACTGTAGGCATTCGTATGACAACGTCCCATGAAACCCGAACCAACCATGCCGATCCCAAGTGTTTTAGCCATTTATAACTTCTCGTAAAAACGTTGACGTTCCAGCCTCTATTCATACTTTGGAATGTTCAATTACCCTTTTATTTATAAACCTTGCTCCAATCTTCGTAAATCATCCGTAGGTTGGGATAAGCAAAGCGTTCCCAACGTAAACCCCTTATTCCTTTAAATTCCGACCCTTTGTTTCTGTTGTCCTTCTGTATGATCGGCCCGGGCCTGCCTTACTTCGGCACGCTGGCTGACTTCCGGAACTCCGACGTCCCACCATGCGTCTCCCGGAGTCCACTGATGTTGCTGGATGCGCATGGAAATCACATAACTGCGGTCTGCCGCTTTTGCCCGTTTGAATGCCTGCTCAAGCTCATCGATGGATTCAACCTGTTCTCCAAGAGCCCCCATGCTTTTGGCGTGCTGGACAAAATCAACGTATTCGACGCGTTCCACTTTGGAATCCGCAATCTGGTTATTGAAGGAAACACTCCCCTTGAAATTCTGGAGCCGGTTGATCACCGAAAATCCACCATTGTCACAGACCACCACAATCAGTTTGTGACCCGTCAGGACTGAACTATAAATGTCACTGTTCATCATCAGGTAGGATCCATCACCGACGAAAACGATTACATCACGGTCTGGGTCTGCCATTTTCGCCCCCCAGCCTCCGGCGATTTCATAGCCCATGCAGGAAAAGCCGAATTCACAGTCAAATGTTCCAGAGGATTTGGTTTTCCAGTTTTTACAAAGTTCTCCGGGAAAACCTCCTGCCGCAGTCAGTGCCAGATCGGTTTCATCACAGACACGGTTGACGGCGCCAATCACATGAGCATAACTCGGGGGAACATCAGTTGTTGGACCCGAATGCTGTTCCACCGTGGTGTTCCATTCGGCATAAAGGGATCGTGATTTGGAAATCCATGGATCTGGGGCCTTCCAGCCTCCCAGGGCCTGACCAAGTTCTTCGATCCCTGCCAGGGCATCTCCCACCACAGAAAGAGCCCGGTGCTTGTGGGCATCATAGCGTGCAGCGTTGATCGCAATGAGACGCATTTGTTCATTGCCGAAAACCGACCAGGATCCGGTGGTAAAATCCTGCAATCGGGTGCCGACGGCCACCACGACATCTGCCTCTTCCGCTAACATGTTCGCAGAACTCGAACCGATAACTCCGAGGGGGCCGGCATTGTGGGGATGGTCATGGAGCATCGCCGATCTTCCGGCAATCGTTTCCACCACGGGGATGTTGAAGGTTTCAGCAAAGGAAACCAGTTCCGAGACTGCTCCGGAATAAAACACTCCGCCTCCGGAGATGATCAGGGGTTTCTCGGCATTCCTCAAAATGGTCGCGGCCTCGGCAATGCTGTTGCGGTCCGGACGGGGCCTTGGAATCTGATGGACTGTTTTTTCAAAAAAGACTTCGGGATAATCAAAGGCTTCTGCCTGGATATCCTGAGGTAACGCCAGAAAGACCGGTCCGCAGTCAGCAGGATCAAGTAAGGTGGCTACCATCTGGGGAAGGGAACTGATCAACTGCTCGGGACGGTTGATCCGGTCCCAGTATCGCGTAAATGCCTGGAATGCATCCGTCACCGTCATCGTCGGATTTTGGAAATTCTCGACCTGCTGTAACACCGGATCCGGAAGCCTGTTCGCAAATGTGTCTCCGGATAGAAGCAGAATTGGAAGCCGATTGGCATGGGCGGTCGCTGCCGCAGTCAGGAGGTTGGTGCAGCCCGGCCCGATCGAACTGGTCGCCACCATGATTTGCCTTCTGCGCTTGGCTTTGGCATACGCGACCCCTGCCAAGGCCATCGATTGTTCATTCTGCCCCCGCCAGGTCGGCATTTCCTCGCGAACCGTTTCCAGGGCTTCTCCAAGACAGGTCACGTTCCCATGTCCGAAAATGGCAAAAACTCCGGGAAATAATGCTTCCTCTTTGCCGTCTATCAACGTCCGCTGGTTCACCAGAAAACGTACCAGTGCCTGTGCCATGGTCAGTCGGATGGTCTTCATTTCACTCCTAAAATATTTAATGTCTTTGAAGTTTTGTACTAAGTTGAATACAGACTAACTTTCTAACAAAAATGCATCAAGGGAGGAATTATTGGTGGAAGAATTGAAGCAAGAAAAAAAGAATATTGCTTCCAGAAACCTATCAATTTTCCATGAAATCTCTACAGAGTCTTTGCTGATAAATTGGGTTTTAAAACGTAATTCGGATTCTCCCTTTGAATCATCAATGCAGGAAAAATCTCCTTCCATGCAGCCAATAAACTTTTGGGTGCTTGAGGGAGTTGTTGTGCTAAAGCCTCATGCAATCTAGGAAGTGCATGAAACGGAACATTTTGGTAGAGGTGATGTTCAATGTGATAGTTCATGTTCCAATAAAGAAATCGTAAGACCGGACCAAGCATAATCGTGCGTGTGTTCATACGGTAATCCGGATCATTGACGGCTAAAGCCGTATGCTGGGTTCGGGAACAAAGATCATGGAGGAAGGTTCCAAGGCTTCTGGGAAGGACGAGATACAGAACCAACATCCAGGTTTGCAGCATCAAAGAAGCTAGAATCAGGCATAAATAACCCGCCAGGAAAACTCGTGACTGAATGATCATTTTTTGATGCAAACCCTTTGGAACCATTTTCTGGTCCTCTGCCAATACATTCCCGAAAGAATGCCTCAGCATGGCGCCAAAATGGGTTTTTGCATGAAAAAACCTTGTAAACATCTCAATCACCATCAATCCAATGCTTTTCGGACGAACCGCCTCGCCCTCAGGATCCTCACCGATCACCGATGTTTTTGAATGGTGTCGTAAATGCCTGTATTTGCTGTAAATCGGTTCTCTCCATGACATGAAGCAGACCAGCCAATGCGCGGAGGTGTTCAGCCATCGGGAACGAAATACAGAGTCATGATTCAACTCATGGGCTGCGGCTTCTGAGAAAGCAAAAATGATAGCGTAAATGAGATAAACCGGAAAAAACCAATACGTTCCCAATAGTTGAAAGGAAAGGATGCCAACTCCAAAAAGGACCAGAAAAAAAAATCCAAAATGCAGGATGCCTTTTTGATTGGATTTTTGGATCAACTGTTTCATCAACAACGGATCCACCTGGGCTTTGAAGGATGGACTCATTTGCTGATTCTGATTCCTTTTGGCATTTCTAAGAAAATTTCAATATCCCTGAGATGGATTTCCTTTGGAACCCCTATCCAGTTCCCCTTTTCCCATTCCTTCCCGCATCTCATCCACAAAACTTTTGGCATTCATCGTAAGCAGCCTTGAGTCACTGGAGACGGTGACAAAACGGAATCCTTTTTCGATCATCCTCAAAGCATATGGCGGGAAGCCATTGTGGATCCCGGGAATTACATCATGTTCCAAGGATTTTCTGAGGATGTAATCGATCGCTTCCACCACCGGTTTTTCCTCCTGGTCGAAGGTCGGAGTGCAGCCGAGGGAATTGGAAAGATCCGAAGGACCGATATAGACCATTCTCAGTCCATCAACTTTCAGGATTTCCTCAAGGTTATCCAGAGCCTGTTTGGTTTCGATCATAGCGATGGGGAGGATATGATCGTTGGCATGACTCGGGTAGTCGGCACCCGAACTGAGCATGGCGCGGATGGGGCCGAAACTGCGCTGCCCCTTTGGAGGGTAATAACATGCCTGGACAAAACGTTCTGCGTCTTCACGGGTATTCACCATCGGACAGATGATTCCATAAACCCCTGCATCGAGCATCCGCATGATGATTCCTTCCTCCAACCAGGGAACCCGGGCCAGCGGAACGGTATCGGTGGTTCCGATTGCCTGGAGCATGCTGATTGCCGTCTGGTAGTCGGAAACACCATGCTGAAGATCGACCGTCAGCGAATCCCAACCCTGATGCGCCATGATTTCTGCAGAAAAGGAACTCGGGATGGCAAGCCAGCCATTCACCACACTTTGTCCGTTTTGAAAAATCTCAAGAAGCTTATTTTTGCGCATTTTGGATCTGAACTTTCATGATTTCAGGTGAAAAAATTCAAGTATTGAATCCGATTGGATCTAAGTCAAGAAGACATAGCCCAAATTTTCTCAATCCGATTTGTAGGAAACGGAGATAATGTGTCTGAAAAACCTGTTTCAGTCAGAAACCATGGACATGGGTATCACCACCAAATTCAACCCGGATCAAAGTCGTGAACAGGTTCATTCACCAAAATCCACTTTAACGGCCTGTCCTTTTTCCAGGGATTGGTATGCGGCATTCGCGAGCATCAGTGCCCTCCGTCCATCTTCAAATCCAACGAGGGGCTGCTGTTGATTTTCAATGGTTTCTATAAAGGCATCGAACTGGTCCAGGTAGGCCTGACGGTATCGCTCGATGAAAAAGAAATGAAGCGGGGCCCTGCTTGAGGACGATTCGGCACCAAACGTCTCGGTGCTATGCTGGTGCTGGTTTTCGGAGCGGATCATCCCCAGGCTCCCATGGGCTTCCACACGCTGATCATAGCCGTAGGTTGCATGCCTCGAATTATTGATGTGGCACATCTTCCCGCTAGCCGTCTGCAGCAGAATCATTGCAGAGTCCATCTCGTCGATTTCTTTTGCCACCGGATCGAATAAGGTTGCACTCATCGCCATCACGGTTTCCACTTCCTCGTTGAGGACATAACGGGCCATGTCGAAATCATGGATGGTCATATCCCGAAACATTCCTCCAGCAGCCAGGTAATATTCCTTCGGTGGGGGATTCGGGTCACGACTGGTGATGATCACCTGTTCCAGATTTCCTATGCCACCATCCCGTGCCGTATCTGCAACTTTTCGGTGACTGGGATCGAATCTGCGGTTAAAGCCAATTTGAACCGGCACTTGAAGCCCTTGGATCTGCTCCCGGCACCAATCCACCCGTTTGATATCAAGATCAATGGGCTTCTCGCAGAAAACGGCCTTCCCGGCTTTTGCGGCCCGAACAATCAGTTCTGCGTGGGTTTCAGTGGAACTGGCAATCAGGACAGCATCTAGGGAATCATCTTCGAAAATTTCATCCAATGATTTTGCAACCCGAGCCTGAGTCGTGTTGGCGGTAGTTATGGCGTTGTCTTCAAGAATATCATAGACCCAAACGAGTTCCGTCTTGGTGTGACCGGCGATGATGGAACCATGCATCCGGCCGATCCTTCCTGCGCCTATCAAAGCAAATTTCAGCATTGTCAATCCTTATCTATTATTTTTTTTGAATCACTTCCTCTCAATTCGATGATAAGAAATGGTATTCTTCTGTCAAGCTTAAGTCCTTGAGCCTTTGCCTGATCCGCAGTGTTTCAGGATTCGTAATTTTTATAAAAAATTTGGAGAAATTTTATGATCAAAAAATTCGTTTTAGGCCTATTTATGTTTTCGGTTTCATGCTCCAGACATTGACGGTGAAAAACTTTCACTCCGTCGATTCGAAGGTCAAGTCGTTTTGGTTGTCAATACTGCGTCAAAATGTGGATACACCTATCAATATGAGGGTTTGGAAAAAGTATACCGCCAATTCAAGGACCGAGGTTTCGTGGTGTTGGGATTTCCCAGTGACGACTTCTGGCAGGAATACAACTCAAACGAGGAAATTAAAGAGTTTTGTGAAGGATACCAGATCAGTTTCCCCCTTTTCGCGGAGGGTCCTGTAAGGGGTTCCGACAAACAGGAGGTCTTTCGTTTCCTTACTGAGCAATCTGGTATGGATGGGGAAATCCGATGGAATTTCGAAAAATTTTTACTTGATCGTGATGGAAATCTGGTTCGGCGTTACCGGTCAGGGCAGATTCCTGATGAAGATCCATTATTGACACAAATTGAAACTCTTCTCTAATCATGCAGGAATTCTCAGATCAGAATATCGTCATCATCGGTGGTTCTTATGGAATCGGCGAGCAAGTTGTCAAACAGGCATTGAACGCAGGGGCTAAGGTTCACTCCCTGTGCAGAAATAAGTCTTCATGGATGAACGACTTCCCATCCTTGAATCACCAGAATTTTGATGTATCAAAGCCGGAACTTTTTGAGGGAATAAACATTCCAGATTCCATCGATGGTATTGTCTATTGTCCCGGAAGTATCAATCTGAAGCCATTTGGCCGTTTGACCCGAGAGGACTTCATCAATGATTGGGATTTGAGTTTTATGGGTGCAGTCCAATCACTCCAGTTCATGTATCCAGGGTTGAGAAAATCCGGGAAAGCATCAGTTGTACTTTTCAGCACTGTCGCGGTCCAAACCGGCATGAGTTATCACGCCTCGGTATCCGCTGCCAAGGGAGCTCTCGAAGGTTTAACACGATCCCTTGCCGCAGAATGGGCCTCACAGAATATCAGGGTCAATGCGCTTGCGTTGTCCTTGACTGACACTCCTCTCGCTGAAAGGCTTCTGTCTTCAGAAGAAAAGCGTGAAGCCGCAGCATCCAGACATCCTCTGAAAAGAATCGGCTCTGCTGAAGAAACCGCAAAGTCGGTGCTCTACCTTCTTTCCAAGGATTCTTCATGGATGACAGGTCAAATTCTCAAGCTTGACGGGGGGATCTCTTCGGTCAAGCCGCTTTAAGCAGGTTTACTCTCAAGTAAAAATGACTCTTAGTTCGATCGATTCAGCTGACTCCCTTTTTATAGAGAAATCGAGCTCTCAAATAGTTCAAAAAGAAAATCACCAGACGCTTAAACTGGAAAATCCCTCGAAGCTACGCGCGCTGAAATCATGAACCATCGTCTCTATGAGAGGATTTCGAATGAAAAGCAGATCTGTACTTTCATGGAATATCACATTTTCTCGGTTTGGGATTTTCAGTCGCTGATCAAATCTCTTCAGAAGCAACTGACATGTGTTTCAACTCCCTGGCTTCCAACCAAAGATACCGAAGCCCGTCGTTTGATGAACGAAATCATACTTGACGAAGAAAGCGGCCCCCACCCTGACGGCGGTTTTGCATCCCATTTCGAACTTTATCTCGACGCCATGCAGTCTGCAGGTGCAGATACTTCAAAGATCCATTCGCCTCTGAAAGCGTTGGAAGAAGATAAAACTTTTGGGGGAAAATTTGGTCCCTTACCAGATGTGGTTTCGGATTATTTGAAACAGACTTTCAGAACCATTCAGGAAGGTGATTTGACTGAATTGATGGCCTCTTTCTGTTACGGAAGAGAGGATATCATACCGGATATGTTCCGCAGATTGATCACCAATTTATCAGAGAAAAACCCAACTCGTTGGGAGAGGCTCGGATTTTATTTTACAGAACATATCGACTGTGATGAATTTAGGCATGGCCCTATGGCAAGGGCGATGCTCGATAGGCATTGCTCGGATGATTTGGCTCTGTGGGAGAAAGCCGAACAAAGTGCAAAGTCAGCTTTAATTCAACGAAAAAACTTTTGGGATGGGATTCTAGTCAAAATCGAGGGTTAGGTTAATTTTAAGTCTGGTATGATTTCTTCAACCCCTTTTCTCAGAAAATCTCTTTCATAATAGTCTTCATCCACCACCTTTTTGTTCCAGATCAAAATATCCAAATCGATCGTACGTGGACCGAACTTTGGAAGACTCCGATCTCTTCCCAGAATATCCTCGATTCGTTTCAATTCCTTTTTAAGGCTTTGTTGCTCCAACTCGGTTTCCATCAATAAAGCACCATTGTAAAAATCCGGTTGGTCTTGAATACCGATGGGCTTGGTCCGGGTCCATTGGCTTCGTTTCGACACCTTAAATCTCGATTTCAATTCCTGCACTGCCTGCTCTAGATTTGCTTCAGGATCGATATTGGAACCGAGACCAATCACTACCTCATGGGGCATCGCTTCTCTCAGAAGACATTTCTACCGATACCGTTCGTGAATATCGTAGTGCGTGGGGTTTTTCAATTTCAACCTTGGCTTTTTTCACCAAAGGATTGGACATGATTTCGTCCAAGACTTTGCGGGTCAATGCTTCCAGCAAATCAAAACGGCTTTCCTCGACGAGCTTGATCACCGATTTGGTCATGGACCGGTAGTCATAAAAACCGTCTGCCTGGTAATCATCATTGTGTTCCACCATGGAGGTTTCTACCTCCACTTCGAGTTGAATGAGGACATCCTGCTTATGCTTCTTTTCATGAGGTTTGAAGCCGATGAAAGTCCTTAGGCTCAAGTCTTTGACACGTATAACTGTCATCTTTTTTGTTCAATTAAGGTGTGCGCCGTTATCACAGTAAAGAATCTGGCCTGTCAGATTCGGATTCTCGATGAGGTAGTTCAGGGCGGATGCAATCGAATGTCCGGGGATTTCCTGTTTCAGCGGAGTTTCCTGGATCCTCTGATGAAATTCCTCTTCTGACGCGTGAGAAGCTCTCAACACCGGTCCAGGGGCAATGCCGTTGAAACGGAACCCTGGAGCAAAGTCAAGAGCGGCCATCCGTGTCAGGTGCATCAAAGCTTTCTTGGAAAGATTGTAGGCGGTGAAACGCCCGGCACGGTTGGACTGGATTTTGGTATCCAGGATATTGACCACATGGCCCGATGTACAATGGTTGATGTACTGCTGCGTCATGAAAAAAGGAGATTTAAAATTGACGTCGAACTGCCGGTCGAAAACCTCTTCATCAACGGATGCAAGCGGGCTTTCATCAAAAACAGAAGCATTGTGGACCAGCAGGTCGAGATCCGGGAATTCCGAGAGAACCTGCTTCATCATTTCCACGGAATCCCAGAGATTTTCCAGGTCTGCAGAAAAGAGTTTGCATTCCGATCCTGTCTTTTCAATCTTTTCCCGGGTCGATTCGGCTTCTTCCAGGGAATTTCTGTAATGCAGGGCAATCGCCCAGCCTTTTTCTGCAAGAGACAAGGCCATTTCCTGGCCGAGCCTCTTTGCTCCTCCTGTAATCAGTACCGACTTTGCCAAAATAAGATCCTTGAATTACAGGTTTTCAACTTCACCGCCGGCATCTTTCCAGCCTTGAAAAGATCCCAAATTGTGAACGTTTTCATACCCCATATCGAGCAGGGTTGCACCTGCGAGGGCTGCCTGGCCTCCAGCGGCGCAATAAAGCACGACCCTTTTTGCAGGTTTCAATTCAGGCTTTCCCAGGGCGTGTTCCTGATCGGCAAAAAACTCGATCATCCCCCTTTCGGCATGCACCGCCCCTCGGACCAAACCTGAATCACGAACAGCATCTTTTGAACGTACATCGACAAAAACGGTGTTTCCATCATTCATCCATTCCATCGCCTGATTGACTTCTACTTTTGGTACCCTTTGATTTGCATTGTCCAACATTTCCTGAACTTTTTTTCCCATTATGCCTCCTAATTTTGAGAAATTACTTTTTGATTTAAAAATACCTAGAAAAATTTCATCTTACAGTATCATCATATCAATGATCCAATTACTATAATCCGAAACAAAGTCGAACCTTCATTACGTCGGTGTGGAAAAATCAGTTTCATTGGAATTCAAAGCTTACCTGAAAGAGCTAATCAAGATCTAAGTCCGGAATATCATCATGAACCTAACAAACAGTATTCAAGAAGAGGAGATTTTAGTCGCCAACCAATCCTTCTACCAATCCTTCAGAATGGGAGACTTGCCAGAGATGAAGAAAATGTGGTCACAAAAATTTCCCGTCAGTTGTATCCATCCGGGACACCCGCCTTTGCTCGATTATGAAGAAATCATCCAAAGCTGGGAGAAGATCCTACAGCAATCCGGAAATGTCGACATCAAATGCCTGAATCCGAGTCTTTCGTTATATTCCCAATTTGCCCTGGTCACCTGTTACGAGGAAGTTTCCGGAAACCATCTGATTGCCACCAACGGCTTCATCCTTGAAGACGATTCCTGGAAAATGGTTCTTCATCAGGCAGGTCCAACCGTAGGTCGTCCTGATATCGATACAGTCGACATAGAATCGGAATTCATCAACTAGAACTATTTTAATCTTCATCACGCAAAACATTTTATGAAAGCAGCAGTTTGCAGAGAATTTGGGAAACCATGGACCATCGAGGATATCCAGCTTGCACCCCCCGGTCCGAGGGAGATACGTGTGAAGATCAAAGCCTGTGCGATCTGCCATAGTGACATCTCCTATGCAGACGGAATCTGGGGAGGAGAACTTCCAGCCGTTTTCGGTCATGAGGCTTCAGGGACGATTCTGGAAACAGGGAATGAAGTTGCCGAATTCAGCATCGGTGACCCGGTCATCGTCACCCTCTTAAGACATTGCGGCAGCTGTTTTTTCTGCAGTTCAGGGGAGGCTCCGCTCTGTGATTCCCACTTCCCGCTTTATGATCAAAGTCCCATCAGCACCCTTGGAGGAGAAACTCTGCTCCAGGGACTTCGAACCGGAGCTTTCGCTGAGGAAGTGGTGGTCGATGTTTCTCAGGCAGCCTCGATTCCTGAAAACATGCCTTTCGACAGTGCCTCGCTTTTGTCCTGCGGAGTCATCACCGGTGCAGGAGCGGTGATCAACACGGCTGCGATGCAACCCGGGAGCAACGCAGTGGTGATCGGATGTGGAGGAGTTGGATTGAATTGCCTTCAGGGAGCAAAGATCGTCGGTGCCAATCCCCTGATCGCAGTGGACCTCCATCCCGACAAACTCCAGACGGCAATGGAATTCGGTGCAACCCATGCCTTTCCCTCCACGGAACAGGATCTTTCTGAGAAAATCCGGACATTGACCCAGGGTCGAGGTGCCGATTATGTATTTGTCAGTGTCGGGAACATCCAGGCCATGCTCCAAGGGTTTGAATTGCTGCGAAGGGCAGGAACGCTTGTTGTTGCTGGAATGACTGGAGTTGGAGAAAAATTGCCCCTGGAAGCGATCGACATTGGTGATAATGCGGTTCGCATCATGGGAAGTAAAATGGGATCTACCGACCTCAAACGGGATATGCCCCAATGGATCCGTCATTACCAGGACGGAAAACTGAAACTGGATGAACTGATCACGGACCGGTATCCCCTCGAACGCATCAACGAAGCGGTTGAAGCTGTGAGAAAAGGGAATGTGATGCGAAACGTCATTGTTTTTGATTGAGAAACAGCGATGAAAATCCAGACCATAGAAACTTACAGCAAGGAAACGATTGCCCTGGTGAAGGTTATCGCAGAAGACGGATCAGCAGGGTGGGGACAGGTTTCTCCTTACCAGGCAGATCTCTCGTCCCTTGTCCTCCATAGGCAGGTGGCCCCCTATGCCCTTGGCAGGGAACAGGAAGACCTGGAACTACTGGTGGATGAAATCGTTGAGGCCGAGATGAAGTTTCCGGGGTCCTATTTGCGGAGAGCACTTGCCGGTCTGGATACCGCAATTTGGGACTTGAGAGGAAAACTGGCCGGCAAAAGTGTCTGCGAACTGCTTGGCGGAACCCCCAGGCCTTTTCCGGTTTATGGATCGAGCATGCGGCGGGATATCAACCCTAAAGATAAAACCCTAAAGCTAACTAGACAAAGGGATGAACAGGGTTCCGAAGCCTTTAAATTTAGGATAGGAACCGAATGCGGACATGATGGCGACGAATGGCCTGGGCGGACCGAAGCGATCATTCCAGCAGTCAGCAACGCCTTAAAAGATGAGGTGCGGTTGTTGGCGGATGCCAATTGCTGCTACACCGTGAACAAGGCCATCGAGATCGGAAAAATGCTTGAACAGCATGGCATCTGCCATTTCGAGGAACCCTGTCCTTATTGGAACTTCGAGTGGACGGCCCAGGTCACCCGAGCCCTCACTCTGGACGTGACCGGTGGGGAGCAGGACTGTGACCTGGCACAATGGCAAAGGATGATCGAAGCCCGGGCTTTTGATATCGTCCAGCCTGATGTCTGCTACATCGGAGGAATCTGCCGCATTCTCAGGGTGGCAGAGATGGCAAAGGAAGCAGGTCTCCAATTCGTCCCCCATTCCGCCAACCGTTCTTTGGTGACGGTTTTTACCCTTCATCTTATGGGAGCACTGGAGAATGCAGGGCCTTATGTTGAATTCAGTATCGAACCCGATTCCTTTGAACCCTGGCAGGCAGGGCTTTATTTTCCTGCTCTGCATGCGGTGGAAGGTAAAGTCCAGATTCCAGAAGGACCCGGTTGGGGGGTCGAAATCAATCCGGCATGGCTCGAATCTGCCAAAAGAATCCGGAGTTCGGTTTGAAGAGCAGATTGATCTCTTTAGGCCCCTTCTACAAATCGATCTGTCCACGTTTTCTTCACGCTTTTCTTTTCAGTGAATGAAGGAGGAAAAGAACCATCCTTCTACCCTGCAATCCTGGCTCATCTGGAGTTCAGGAGGTCTTTTCTTTCTGCTGGGATTTTTCCATCGAGTGGCTCCCGCAGTTCTGCACCGTGAATTGACCGTCGACTTCAGCCTGAGCGCTTCCAGCCTTGGAGCCCTGACTTCACTCTACTATTATTCCTACACGGCAATGCAGATCCCTACAGGTTTACTGGCAGACCTCTGGGGGCCAAGGCGCCTGCTTGCATTCGGACTGATTTCAACCGCCATCAGTTCTGCTTTCTTCGCCATATCCGAGGAACTCTTTTGGGCAGGGGTTGCAAGATTTCTTATCGGCGGTTTCCTGGCGGGGGGGTTTTTTTCCCCCC